>Ga0209782_1000025_pt1 | contig 85374 bp, 100 predicted proteins | sample WorMetmaBAHAMAS1_FD_187390 | JGI IMG/M metagenome (GOLD analysis project Ga0209782, IMG submission 187390) | Marine gutless worms symbiont microbial communities from Max Planck institute for Marine Microbiology, Germany - Inanidrilus... | ecosystem: Host-associated > Annelida > Digestive system...
AGATCAACGTAAGAGAACAACTCTCCCGACCGCTCGTCCGTCCCCCGCATGCTCCCCTCTCGGCCAATACCTTTGGCCGAAAGTGAATCACCCCGCAGCCGACAACGCCATCGGATTTCTCAACACAGTGCTAGTGCCACTAAAGATCGGCTATGAGTTCATTGCGTGTCACTTGGGAACAGCAGTGTACGAGAACGCACCGCAACTAGACGACATAAGGTTCTCGATACGTGAAATGGTGGAAGAAAGCACTTGCTTCGAGGTGGAAAGGCTCAACGCTCTTGAGTACAAGCCATTCCACGGTATTTGCTTCGAGGGTAATAGCCCTCATGCACGGGTACTTGTCCGTCTTTTTGGTTGGCTTGCTTTTCGGGTCCATTTTCGACACTTAGCTATCGGCGGTCCGCGGTTTGCCTACACCCAGTATCTGGACACAAAGCGAGAAACTCTCCGGGCCTTGGATTGATTGGAAACGGTGTGGTTTATCTTCGGTCGATCGTTCGAGGAAGAATTCGTAGCATTCGTGGACTTCCTCGACTTCAGAGCGGCGGTAATCGCCCGCAATAATAAGGGAGGCAGCCATGCCCGACGTACAAAGCTCCGCACCACCGGTCCTCGACGAGGCCACGGTCGGCCGGTTCCTGAGCTTCGACAGCTTGATCCCGGCCATGGAGCGGACGCTGGTGGCCTATTCCGAGGGCAGGGTCAGCCAGCCCGACCGCAAGATCATCCCGGTCGAGGCGCATGGCGGGTTCTTTGGCGCCATGCCGGCGGTCGGCGAGGCGGTCGGCCTGAAGATCGTCACCTTCTATCCCGGCAACGCGGACCGCGGCCTGCCGACCCATCTCGCGGTGATCCAGCTGTTCGATCCCGCGACGGGCCAGCTGATGGTCACCATGGACGGTCGGCTGATCACCGAGATGCGCACCGCATCGGTGTCCGCCGCCGTGGTCAGGAAGACCATTGCCCCCGACGCCCGTGTGCTCGCCGTTCTCGGCACCGGCGTCCAAGCCCACGTCCACGTCGCGGCGATGACCCATCTTCAGGCCTTCGATGAGATCCGGGTCTGGGGCCGGACGACGGAAAAGGCGGAGGCCTTTGCCGAGGCGGTCGGCGGGCGGGCGATGTCCGCCGAAGAGGCGGCGCGCGGCGCCGACGTGGTGGTCACCGCGACGGCGAGCAAGACGCCGGTCCTGGAGGGCGCCTGGCTGAAACCGGGCGCGGTCGTCGCCGCCGTCGGCTGGAACACGGTCGATGGCCGCGAGCTGGACGACGCGGCGATGACCAACGTCGTCATCGTCGAATCCTGGAGCGGCACGTCGGGCGAATCGGGGAACCTGCGCGGCTCGGGGGCGGCGATCTTCGCCGAGGCCGGCGAGCTCCTCTCGGGCCGCAAAGCGATCGAGCCCGGCAGCACGGTGATCTTCGATTCCGTCGGCATGGCCTGCGAGGACGTGGCCACGGCGAAGCTGGTCTGGGACGCCTACACCGCCGCGTCCTGACGCCATCCAGTCAGCGGGCTGCAGAAAAAGCGGTACCCGGGGCTTGCCTCGTCCTTCGACACAGCCCGCTGGGCCTGCTCAGGATGAGGCATGCTGCTGGCATGATTGACCTCATGCTGAGGAGCGAAGCGTCTCGAAGTACGAGGTCAATCAACCGGGTTCGCTCGTCAGCAGGCTTCTGGTCGTCCACTCCCGGAATCCGCTATACCGGTGGGGAGCCACCGGGCCGACAACGGGCGCGGCGCAACGTCCCTTTCCAACTGGCCCCATCTTCAGGCGGGGTTTTCTTTTTGCCGCCTCCCTCTAAGGTAGCAGCGCCTCAGGTGTTGGAGGGGCGCGTCTGAGAAAAGGGGGAGTCGAATGTCGTACCAGGGTCGTCTCGTTTCGTCGCGGGTCACGTTTTGTGTGATTGTCTGCGCAGCCATCGTTCTTACGGCGTGCTCCACGAAGCGCTACGGTCGTCAGACGCCGCTCTCGCCAGGCGAACGGGCATCGCTGACGTGCGCGGAGATCGATCGCGAAATCGAGAAGTCGACGTACTTCATCGAGGACATCCAGCGACAGCGACGGGAACTCACGGGCGCTCATGTCCTTGGGTTCCTGGGCGACTTCGGAATCGGCAATGTGATGGAAGGGGATGCGGCGGAAGCCTCCGACATGGAGAGGCGCGATCAACTCCGGGCGCTTCGTTCTGAAAAGGGCTGCTCAAGCTAAACCCGAAGCATCCCGTTCGAAGTCTAGAGCGCGTCCCGTCCCCGAATTCGCTATACCGGTTCCGAACCGACGGGCCGACACCGCAGAGGACCGAACCCATGTCCGACCGATACGCACCGTTCGACCAACTGAGGATCGAGCGGCCAGCCGATGGCATCCTCAGGATCACCTTCGACAAGCCGCAGACCTTCAATTCCCTCGACGAGGAGGGCCACCGGCAGCTCACCTACATCTGGCCCGAGATCGACGCCGACGAGAGCGTGCGCTCGGTGATCGTCACCGGCGCCGGGACGGCCTTTTCCGCCGGCGGCGATTTCGACATGATCGAGAAGATCATCGACGATCCGCGCACCCGCCTGCAGACCTGGAAGGAGGCGCGCGACCTCGTCTACAACATCATCAACTGCAACAAGGTGATCATCTCGGCGATCAACGGCCCGGCGGTCGGCGCCGGCCTCGTCGTCGGCCTGCTCGCCGACATCTCCGTCGCCGGCAAGGCGGCGCGGATCGTCGACGGGCACACGCGCCTCGGTGTCGCGGCGGGCGATGCCGCCTGCATCATCTGGCCGCTGCTCTGCGGCATGGCCAAGGCCAAGTACTACCTGCTGACCTGCAAGCGGCTGACGGGGGAGGAGGCGGAGCGCATCGGCCTCGTTTCCCTGTGCGTCGAGGACGACGAGTTGCAGCAGACGGCCCTGGAGATCGCCGCCGACCTCGCCGACGGCGCGCAAAGCGCGCTCCGCTGGACCAAGTACTCCCTCAACAACTGGCTGCGCGCGGCCGGCCCGACGTTCGACACCTCGACGGCGCTGGAGATCCTCGGCTTCGCCGGCGAAGAAGCGCGGGAAGGTCTGAAGTCGTATCAGGAAAAGCGCAAGCCGGTGTTTCCGAAGGACTGCCCGATCTGAGCCGGCGTGGCGGCGGCGGGAAATGGTGCCGGATGCAGGATTCGAACCCGCGACCTACTGATTACAAATCAGCCGCTCTACCAACTGAGCTAATCCGGCACGGCGCGCCTCGGGCGGGCACCGAACGATATCGCGGGCGCCCGGGAGCGGCAAGCGGTGGCGCGACCCTCCTTGTGTGGCGGGACGTCCTTCGACAGGCGGTTGCGCCGCTGCACATCCTTCGACGTTGCTCAGGATGAGGGGACGCGTTGGCCCAAACCACACCCTCATGCTGAGCAGGCGCGAGAGCGTCGTGTCGGAGCATGGCGAACCGGGCACCGAACTCACGGACGTCCGCGCGTGACTTCGTAGAGCGCGATGGCGGCGGCGACGGAGACGTTGAGGCTCTCGACATCGGTGATGGGAATGCGCACCAGCGCATCGCAGGTCTCGCGCACCAGCCGGCGCAGGCCCGCGCCTTCGGCCCCCAGCACCAGGGCGACGGGGCCGGCCGGGAGGGAGTCGGCCAGCGGTGCCTCGGCATCGGCATCGAAGCCGATGCACCAATAGTCGGCGTCCTGCAACGTGCGGAGGGTGCGGGCGATGTTGGTGGCGCGGACCAGCGGCACCATCTCCAGCGCGCCGGTGGCCTCGGGGGCGTGGCGGTCCTGGACGACGACGGCGGCGGCGCCGAAGGCGGCGGCGGAACGCATCACCGCGCCGACGTTGCGGGGATCGGTCGCCTGATCGAGGACGACGACGGGCCCCCGCGATTCGTCGGCATCGGTTTCCAGGATGTCTTCGAGTACGTCCTCGGCGAGGGGATCGGCGAGCACGGCCAGCCCCTGATGGACGGCGCCGGGCGGCAACAGCGCCTCCAAATCCCGTCGGTCCATGACCTCGGTCGCTGGGCGTTCGGCGCCGCTTTCGCCCGCGGCGTCGGTGAGCCGGTCGGCAACCGCCTCCGTCGCCACCAGCCGCCGGCAGGCGCGCCGGGGATTGGCCGCCGCGGCGAGCGCCGCGTGCAGGCCGTAGATCCACACCGCGCCATCGCGCTGGCCGCCGTCTCGGCGCCCATGTCCGCGCGCCGCCATTCGCCGGTTGCGCTTAGCCATATCCGGGCCTAACATCGGCGGAAAGTTGGCTACGGCAACCCTTTCCGCGCCTCCTCACGGGGTCGGGGAAGGGCATATGTCGTTGTTTTTTTGGATGTTGACAAGGGACGGCAAAAAACCATATTTCCAGACCTTGTTCCGCCGGTCCGCCGGCGTCGGCGGCGTTCCGGAGGGGTGCCCGAGTGGCTAAAGGGGACGGGCTGTAAACCCGTTGGCGTTCGCCTACGTTGGTTCGAATCCAACCCCCTCCACCAGGCCGCGGGGACGGTCCGAACCAGCCTGTCGGGCGCTTGGGTCGCGGGTGTAGCTCAGTGGTAGAGCAAGAGCCTTCCAAGCTCAAGACGAGGGTTCGATTCCCTTCACCCGCTCCACCCGGAGCCCGAACTCAACAGGCACGGCAGCAGGCTGGCGGAACGGATTTGATTTAGTCAGGTTCTCTCGAACAGTTGGAAGAAAGAAAAGTCGATGGCGAAGGCGAAGTTTGAGCGGACGAAGCCGCATTGCAACGTAGGCACGATTGGTCATGTTGATCATGGCAAGACGACGTTGACGGCGGCGATCACCAAGGTATTGGCGGAGGCTGGCGGGGCGGAGTTCACGCCGTTTGATCAGATCGACAAGGCGCCGGAGGAGAAGGCCCGCGGGATCACCATCTCGACGGCGCATGTCGAGTACGAGACGGAGAACCGCCATTACGCGCACGTCGACTGCCCGGGTCATGCGGACTACGTGAAGAACATGATCACCGGTGCGGCGCAGATGGATGGCGCGATCCTGGTTGTGTCGGCGGCGGATGGCCCGATGCCGCAGACGCGCGAGCACATCCTTCTGGCCCGCCAGGTGGGTGTTCCGGCGATCGTGGTCTATCTGAACAAGGTCGACCAGGTGGACGACCCGGAGCTTCTGGAGCTTGTCGAGCTGGAGCTTCGCGAGCTTCTGTCGAGCTACGACTTCCCGGGCGACGACATCCCGATCGTCAAGGGCTCGGCGCTGTTCGCTTTGGAGGACGGCGACGCGACGATGGGCCGGGAGACGGTTCTCGAGCTGATGACCGAGGTCGACAACTACGTTCCGCAGCCGGACCGTCCGAAGGACCAGCCGTTCCTGATGCCGATCGAGGACGTGTTCTCGATCTCGGGCCGGGGCACGGTGGTGACGGGCCGTGTGGAGCGGGGTGTTGTGAAGACCGGCGAGGAGGTGGAGATCGTCGGCCTGAAGGAGACGACGAAGACGGTGTGCACGGGCGTCGAGATGTTCCGCAAGATCCTCGACCAGGGCGAGGCCGGCGACAACATCGGCGTTCTGCTGCGCGGCACCAAGCGCGAGGAGGTCGAGCGTGGGCAGGTTCTGGCGCGTCCGGGGACGATCACGCCGCACACCAAGTTCTCGTGCAACGCCTACATCCTGACCAAGGAGGAGGGCGGTCGCCACACGCCGTTCTTCTCGAACTACCGCCCGCAGTTTTATTTCCGGACGACGGACGTGACGGGGTCGGTGAAGCTTCCGGACGGCACGGAGATGGTGATGCCGGGCGACAACATCGCCATGGAGGTTGACCTGATCCAGCCGATCGCCATGGACGAGGGCCTGCGCTTCGCCATCCGCGAGGGCGGCCGCACCGTCGGCGCCGGCGTCGTCTCGAAAATCATCGAGTAGCGGATACAGGAATCGGGCCGCCCCTGCCGTCCTCGGATCGGCGTCGCGGCGGCCTTCGGAGGCATATAGGGGCATAGCTCAGCTGGTAGAGCGGCGGTCTCCAAAACCGCAGGTCGCGGGTTCGATCCCTGCTGCCCCTGCCATTTCTTCGGGGTATCCGGCCGACACGGGATCATAGCAAGAGGAAGGACAGGGCGCTGTCTCGCGGCGATGGCGGGAAGCGCTGGCATTCGATGGCAAAAACGAACGTTGCGCAATTTCTCCGCGAGGTGCGTCAGGAGGCCTCCAAGGTCACTTGGCCGTCGCGCAAGGAAACCGGCATCTCCACGGGCATGGTGTTCGTGATGGTGATCCTGGCGGCGCTGTTCTTCTTCCTCGTCGATCAGATCCTGTCGTTCGTCATTCCGCTCGTGCTGGGCATCGGGAGTTAGGGACGATGGCCAGCCAGTGGTACGTGATCCACGTCTATTCCGGATTCGAGCGCAAGGTCGCCCAGTCCATCGAGGAGCAGGCCAAGCAGGCCGGCATGACCGACCGCATCGAGCAGGTGCTGGTGCCCACCGAGGAGGTGGTCGAAATGCGCCGCGGCGCCAAGATCAACGCCGAGCGCAAGTTCTTCCCAGGCTACGTGCTGGTCAAGATGGAGATGACCGACGAATCGTGGCACCTGGTGAAGAACACGCCGAAGGTGACCGGGTTCCTCGGTGGCCGCGGGCGTCCGACGCCGATCAGCGAGGCCGAAGCCCAGCGGATCATGCACCAGGTCCAGGAAGGCATCGAGCGGCCGAAGCCGTCGGTTGTGTTCGAGGTCGGCGAGCAGGTGCGGGTCTGCGACGGGCCGTTCACCTCGTTCAACGGCCTGGTCGAGGAGGTCGACGAGGAGCGCGCCCGGCTCAAGGTCGCGGTGTCGATCTTCGGGCGGGCGACGCCGGTGGAACTGGAATACTCGCAGGTGGAGAAGCTCTAGAGAACGTGAATTCGGCCGGATGGTCCGGCCGGCAGTCGCGGAAGGCCCGCCATGGCCGTACCGCGGACTCAGCAACTCGTGACTGAGGATGAGAAATGGCAAAAAAGGTTGTCGCGAAGATCAAGCTGCACGTGCCGGCGGGGCAAGCCAACCCGTCGCCACCGATCGGCCCGGCCCTCGGCCAGGCCGGTCTCAACATCATGGAGTTCTGCAAGGCGTTCAACGCCCAGACTCAGAACCTCGAGCAGGGCATGCCGATCCCGGTGGTGATCACGGCTTACGCCGACCGGACGTTCAGCTACATCACCAAGACGCCGCCGGCGAGCTACTTCCTGAAGAAGGCGGCGGGCGTCGACAAGGGCGCGTCGCTGGTCGGCCGGGAAACCGCCGGCAAGGTCACCAAGAAGCAGATCCGCGAGATCGCGGAGCAGAAGATGCCCGATCTCAATGCCAACGACCTGGAAAGCGCCTGCGTGATGATCGCCGGTTCGGCGCGGTCCATGGGCATCGAAGTGGTGGATTGAAGCGATGGCTAGGAAAGGCAAGCGACTGCGGAATGCCTACGAGGGCATCGACCGCGCGACCGCGTACGAGCTCGACGATGCGATCAAGACGATCAAGGACTGCGCGTCCGCCAAGTTTGACGAGACCGTCGAGATGTCCGTCAACCTGGGCGTCGATCCGCGCCACGCCGACCAGATGGTGCGCGGCGTCGTCTCGCTGCCCCACGGCACCGACAAGTCGCTGCGGGTCGCGGTGTTCGCCAAGGCCGACAAGGCGGCCGAGGCCCAGGACGCGGATGCCGACATCGTCGGCGCCGAGGACCTGATGGAGAAGGTACAGAAGGGCGAGATCGAGTTCGACCGATGTATCGCCACGCCGGACATGATGGCGGTGGTCGGGCGGCTCGGAAAGATCCTCGGGCCGCGCGGGCTGATGCCCAATCCCAAGCTCGGCACGGTGACCATGGACGTCGCCGGCGCCGTGCAGGCGGCGAAGGCCGGACAGATCGAGTTTCGGGTCGAGAAGGCCGGCATCGTCCACGCCGGCATCGGCCGCGTCAGTTTTGCGCCGGAGGCCCTGGCCGAGAACGCGCGTGCGTTCGTCGACGCGTTGATGAAGGCCAAGCCGACCGGTGCCAAGGGCGCCTACCTCAAGCGTGCGAGCCTCAGCTCGACGATGGGGCCGGGCGTGAAAGTGAACGTCGCCAACATTACCGGCTGACGCCGCGGGTTGGCCATGAATTCGCCGTGATCCCGCCGGAAGGTGGGGCCGCGGTGAAGGGGACGGCGCTCAGGCTCCGTCTCCGACCTGTCCGAGACTGCAGGTGCCGGATCGGAACACGATTCGTTCCGGGACGGTTTAAGGGGGCGACCCGCCTACATAGACGGTGACGGTCCCGTTTTCCGGCTGGGAACACCCCGCCGGCGAACGGCTCGAGCTGTTGCGCGGGACAGGCGAAGCGGCCCCTCGGGGCGCCTGTCCGGGCGGCTCAGGGGTCATCGGCTCACGGGTCCCGGTCTTCGCGCTCGTCGCGGGACCTGGGACGCAACACGGAGACGATCGGTGGATCGGGCACAAAAGGAAGCGCAGGTCGCTTCGTTGCATCGCACGTTCGACGACGCCGCCATGGTGGTCGTCACCCACTACATCGGGTTGACGGTCACCGAGATGGGGGACCTTCGGACGCAGATGCGCGAGGCCGGCGCCAGCTTCAAGGTGACCAAGAATCGGCTGACGCGTCTCGCCCTGGAAGGAACGAAGTTCGCCGGACTGAACGACATGTTTGTCGGTCCGACGGCCATCGCCTATTCGGACGACCCGGTGGCGGCGGCCAAGGTGGCGGTGAACTTCGCCAAGACCAACAGCAAGCTGGTGGTTCTGGGGGGCGGTTTCGGCGAGGAAGTCCTCGACGCCAACGGCGTCAAGGCCTTGGCAACGCTGCCGTCTCTCGACGAACTGCGCGGCAAGCTGGTCGGACTGCTGAAAGCGCCGGCGACCAAGGTCGCTGGCGTCCTGCAGGCACCGGCGGGTCAGGTCGCCCGCGTGCTTTCGGCGCGGGCCCAGCAAGGCGAGGCCGCTTGAGGCCGATCGAGAGAAACGCAACACGCACAGTTCGAGTCGAAGGAGAAACACGACATGGCTGATTTGGAGAAACTCGCCGAGGATCTGTCGGGCCTCACCGTCATGGAGGCCGCGGAACTCAGCAAGATGCTGGAAGAAAAGTGGGGCGTCAGCGCCGCGGCGCCCGTCGCGGTTGCCGCGGCGGCCCCGGGCGCGGCCGGCGCCGCCGGTGGCGAGGCCGCCGAGGAGAAGGACGAGTTCGACGTCGTCCTCGCCCAGGTCGGCGACAAGAAGATCAACGTCATCAAGGAGGTGCGGGCGATCACCGGCCTCGGCCTGAAGGAGGCCAAGGACCTGGTCGAATCCGCACCGAAGCCGGTGAAGGAGGGCGCCAAGAAGGAAGAAGCCGAAGAGCTGAAGAAGAAGCTCGAAGAGGCCGGCGCCACCGTCGAGTTGAAGTAGGGAGAGCGAGGTCGCCACGCTTGGCAATCGCGTTCGACGCGACTATATATGGGGCGATGTCCTGCGGCCGCGGCGCTATTTGCGCCGCCGCCGTTCGGCGTGCCCAAGCGCCCGTATTCGCCCGTATTGGCCCTGCCGCGGCCGGGAAAGCGGATACGCCTTCCTTGCGCGCCATCGCTGCGCCGGCGGTTCCTGATGCCGGCGGACGCGCGCGCATTCGCAATTTGGGACGTTCCCATGCCGATGGCGGTGATCGGCGGCGGGACGGACCGAGCGGGAAATCCTGCCGTGAGGACAGCCAATGGCTAAGACGTTTACCGGGCGCAAGCGCGTACGCAAGAATTTCGGCCGCATCGCGGCGGCCGCGCCGATGCCGAATCTCATTGAGGTGCAAAAGACCTCCTACGATCAGTTCCTGCAGCGGGATGAGACGGCGGACGCGCGCGAAGACAGCGGATTGCAGGAGGTCTTCAAGTCGGTCTTTCCGATCAAGGATTTCTCCGAGCGCGGCACGCTCGAGTTCGTCAAGTACGAGTTCGAAGACCCGAAGTACGACGTCGAGGAGTGCCAGCAACGCGGCACGACCTTCGCCACGCCGCTCAAGGTGACATTGCGTCTGGTGGTGTGGGACATCGACGAGGAAACCGGCGCCCGCTCCATCCGCGACATCAAGGAGCAGGACGTCTACATGGGCGACATGCCGCTGATGACCCGCAACGGCACGTTCGTCATCAACGGCACCGAGCGCGTGATTGTCTCGCAGATGCACCGATCGCCCGGCGTGTTCTTCGATCATGACAAAGGCAAGACCCATTCCTCGGGCAAGTTCCTGTTCGCCGCGCGGGTGATTCCCTACCGCGGTTCGTGGCTGGATTTCGAGTTCGACGCCAAGGACCTGGTGTTCGTGCGCATCGACCAGCGCCGCAAGCTGCCGGTGACGACCCTGCTGATGGCGCTCGACGGCGGTACTACGGAATCGCTTCGTGCCGAGCGCGCGGCCGAAGGCAAACCCCTCGAAGCCGGTGAAATCGCCGGCATGACGCCGGAGGAGGTTCTCGACTACTACTACGAGAAGATCACCTTCGTCCGGGCGAAGAACGGCTGGAACACCGAGTTCCGCGCCGACCGCATGCGCGGCGTCAAGCTGCACCGGGATCTGGTCAACGCCAAGAACGGCAAGACGGTCGCCGAGGCCGGCACCAAGCTGACGCCGCGGCTGCTGCGCAAGCTCGAATCCGATGGGCTGAGCGAGCAGGTCGTTCCCGACGAGGACCTGATCGGGCGCTATATCGCCGAGGATCTGATCAACGAGGAGACCGGCGAGATCTACGTCGAAGCCGGCGACGAGATCACCGAAACGACCATCGAGGCGCTGAGCGAGGCCGGCGTGCACGAGGTCCGCACCCTCGCCATCGATCACATCAACGTCGGCCCGTACATGCGCAACACCCTGGCAGTGGACCGCAATTCGAGCCGCGACGAGGCGCTGATCGACATCTACCGGGTGATGCGCCCGGGCGAGCCGCCGACCCTCGATACGGCGGAAGCGCTGTTCCACGGCCTGTTCTTCGATTCCGAGCGCTACGACCTCTCGGCCGTCGGCCGGGTGAAGATGAATGCCCGCCTGGGCTTCGAGACCGAGGATTCCATCCGCGTCCTGCGCAAGGAGGACATCCTCGCGGTGGTCAAGGTCCTGGTCGACCTCAAGGACGGCCGGGGCGAGATCGACGACATCGACCACCTCGGCAACCGGCGCATCCGCTCGGTCGGCGAGTTGATGGAGAACCAGTACCGGGTCGGCCTGCTGCGCATGGAACGCGCCATCCGCGAACGCATGAGCTCGGTCGACATCGACACCGTGATGCCGCAGGACCTGATCAACGCCAAGCCTGCGGCGGCGGCGGTGCGCGAGTTCTTCGGCTCGTCCCAGCTCAGCCAGTTCATGGACCAGACGAACCCGCTCTCGGAGATCACCCACAAGCGGCGCCTGTCGGCGCTGGGTCCGGGCGGTCTGACCCGCGAGCGGGCCGGCTTCGAGGTCCGCGACGTGCATCCGACCCACTACGGACGCATCTGCCCGATCGAGACGCCGGAAGGCCCCAACATCGGCCTCATCAACTCGCTGGCGACCTTCGCCCGGGTCAACAAGTACGGCTTCATCGAGACGCCTTATAGGAAAGTCGAGGGCGGCCGGGTCACCGACGAGGTGGTCTACATGTCGGCGATGGAGGAGGGGCGGTTCACCATCGCCCAGGCCAACGCCGAGCTCGATGCCAAGGGCCGGTTCACCCACGACCTGGTGAGCTGCCGCCACGGCAACGACTTCTCGATGGTGCGGCCCGAGGACATCGAATACATCGATGTGTCCCCCAAGCAGCTCGTCTCGGTGGCGACGGCGCTCATTCCATTCCTCGAGAACGACGACGCCAACCGGGCGCTGATGGGCTCGAACATGCAGCGTCAGGCGGTGCCGCTGATCCGCACCGAGGCGCCGCTGGTCGGAACCGGCATGGAGCTGGTCGTGGCGCGGGATTCGGGCGCAATCATCACCGCGCGGCGCTCCGGCGTCGTCGACCAGGTCGACGCCACCCGCATCGTCGTCAGGGCGACGGAGGAGACGTCCCACGCCGCCGCCGGTGTCGACATCTACAACCTGTTGAAATTCCAGCGGTCGAACCAGAACACCTACATCCACCAGCGGCCGCTGGTGAATGTCGGCGACGCGGTGGAGGCCGGCGACACCATCGCCGACGGCCCGTCGACGGAGCTCGGCGAGCTGGCCCTCGGCCGCAACGTCCTCGTCGCCTTCATGCCGTGGCACGGCTACAACTTCGAGGACTCGATCCTGATCTCCGAGCGCATGGTCCGCGACGACGTGTTCACCTCCATCCACATCGAGGAATTCGAGGTGATGGCGCGGGACACCAAGCTCGGCCAGGAAGAGATCACCCGCGACATTCCCAATGTCGGCGAAGAGGCGCTGAAGAACCTGGACGAGGCGGGGATCGTTTACATCGGCGCCGAGGTGAAGCCGGGCGACATCCTCGTCGGCAAGGTCACGCCGAAGGGCGAATCGCCGATGACGCCGGAAGAGAAGCTTTTGCGTGCGATCTTCGGCGAAAAGGCTTCCGACGTCCGCGACACCTCGCTGAAACTGCCGCCGGGCGTTTCGGGAACGGTGCTCGAGGTCCGCGTGTTCTCGCGCCGCGGCGTCGACAAGGACGAGCGCGCCTTGGCCATCGAACGCGCCGAGATCGAGCGTCTTGCCAAGGACCGCGACGACGAACGGGCGATTCTGGAGCGCAGCTTCAATGCCCGTCTCAAGGGCTTGCTGATGGGCCGCAAGATCGTCGGCGGCCCGAAGGGCATCTCCGCCGGATCAAAGGTCACCGAGGACGTTCTGTCCCGCTACACGTCGGGGCAGTGGGCGCAGATCGCCGTCGCCAACGATGCGGTAATGGCCGACGTCGAGGCGCTCAAGGGACACTTCGAGGAAAGCATCGCCCGCCTTCAGGAACGCTTCGAGAGCAAGGTCAACAAGCTGCAGCGCGGCGACGACCTGTCTCCGGGCGTGATGAAGATGGTCAAGGTGTTCGTCGCCGTGAAGCGCAAGCTGCAGCCCGGCGACAAGATGGCCGGACGCCACGGCAACAAGGGCGTGATCTCGAAGATCATTCCCGTCGAGGACATGCCCTACCTGGAGGACGGAACGCCCGTCGACATCGTGCTCAATCCGCTCGGCGTGCCGTCGCGGATGAACGTCGGCCAGATCCTGGAAACCCATCTCGGATGGGCATGCGCCGGACTCGGCCAGCAGATCGGCGACCTCGTGGAGTCGGCGCATTCCAGCGGCAACACCAAGCAGTTGCGCGGCCGCTTGAAGGACATCTACGGCGCCAAGAACTTCCAGGAAGAGATCTCCGATCTCGAGGACGATCAGATCGTCGAACTCAGTGACAACCTGCGCATCGGCGTTCCCGTCGCGTCGCCGGTCTTCGACGGCGCCTACGAGGGAGACATCGTCGAAATGCTGGAGAAGGCGGGCCTCGATGCGTCGGGGCAGGTGACTCTCCACGACGGACGGACCGGCGAGCCGTTCCACCGCGAGGTCACGGTCGGCTACATCTACATGCTCAAGCTGCATCACCTGGTGGACGACAAGATCCACGCCCGCTCTATCGGCCCCTACAGCCTGGTCACCCAGCAGCCGCTCGGCGGCAAGGCGCAGTTCGGCGGACAGCGGTTCGGCGAGATGGAGGTGTGGGCGCTCGAGGCCTACGGCGCCGCCTACACCCTGCAAGAGATGCTGACCGTGAAATCGGACGACGTCTCGGGCCGGACCAAGGTTTATGAATCCATTGTCCGCGGCGACGACACGTTCGAAGCGGGTGTTCCCGAATCCTTCAACGTTCTGGTCAAGGAACTGCAGTCCCTCGGCCTCAACGTTGAGCTCTACTGACCCGGCGTTCGCGCGCCCGTGTACGCTTGGCCGTCGGAATAGGAGACGACGACATGAATGAACTGATGAAGATTTTCGGACACGTCGGCGGCACCCAGCGCTTCGACGAAATCCGGATCTCCATCGCCAGTCCGGAACGGATCCGTTCGTGGTCGTTCGGCGAGATAAAGAAGCCGGAGACCATCAACTACCGGACCTTCAAGCCGGAGCGCGACGGCCTGTTCTGCACCCGCATCTTCGGGCCGATCAAGGACTACGAGTGCCTCTGCGGCAAGTACAAGCGGATGAAATACAAGGGAATCATCTGCGAGAAGTGCGGCGTCGAGGTGACGTTGCAGAAGGTTCGCCGCGAGCGCATGGGCCACATCGAACTGGCCTCGCCGGTGGCGCACATCTGGTTCATGAAGTCGCTGCCGAGCCGCATCGGGCTCTTGCTCGACATGACGCTGAAGGACCTGGAGCGGGTCCTCTATTTCGAGAACTACGTGGTCGTCGAACCGGGCCTGACGCCGCTGAAGCTGCACGAGCTGCTCTCGGAAGAGCAGTACCAGCGGGCCGTCGACGAGTACGGCGAGGACGCCTTCCAGGTGGGCATCGGCGCCGAGGCCCTGCGCGACATTCTGCAGGCCATCGATGTCGAGGAGGAGCGCGCCATCCTGCGCGCCGACCTCAAGGAGACGACCTCCGAGGCCAAGCGCAAGAAGCTGGTCAAGCGGCTGAAGCTGATCGAGGCCTTCGTCGAGTCCGGCGCCCGTCCCGAATGGATGATCCTCGAGGTGATCCCGGTTATCCCGCCCGAGCTGCGTCCACTGGTGCCGCTGGACGGCGGCCGGTTCGCCACCTCGGACCTCAACGATCTCTACCGCCGGGTGATCAACCGCAACAACCGCCTCAAGCGGCTCATCGAATTGCACGCACCGGAGATCATCGTCCGCAACGAGAAGCGGATGCTGCAGGAGGCGGTGGACGCGCTGTTCGACAACGGCCGGCGCGGCCGCGCCATCACCGGCGCCAACAAGCGGCCGTTGAAGTCGCTCTCGGACATGCTGAAGGGAAAGCAGGGCCGGTTTCGCCAGAACCTGCTCGGCAAGCGCGTCGATTACTCGGGCCGGTCGGTCATCGTCGTTGGACCGGAGCTCAAGCTGTACGAGTGCGGCTTGCCGAAAAAGATGGCGCTGGAGCTGTTCAAGCCGTTCATCTACTCGAAGCTCGAGCTCTACGGCATGGCGACGACCATCAAGGCCGCCAAGCGCATGCTGGAGAAGGAGCGTCCCGAGGTCTGGGACATCCTCGAAGAGGTGATCCGCGAGCACCCGGTGCTGTTGAACCGGGCGCCGACACTCCACCGCCTGGGCATCCAGGCCTTCGAACCGGTACTGATCGAAGGCAAGGCGATCCAGCTCCATCCGCTGGTTTGCGCCGCCTTCAATGCCGACTTCGACGGCGACCAGATGGCGGTGCACGTGCCGCTGAGCCTGGAAGCCCAGCTCGAAGCGCGCGTGCTGATGATGTCGACCAACAACATCCTCAGCCCGGCCAACGGCAAGCCGATTATCGTGCCCAGCCAGGACATCGTCCTCGGTCTCTACTACCTGACCATGGATCAGGAGCAGGAACCCGGCGAGGGCATGGCGTTCGCCGACATTGGCGAGATCCAGCAAGCGTTGTACGCCGGCGTTATCTCGCTGCACACCAGGATCAAGGCGCGCTACCAGACCGTCGACGAGGACGGCGATCCGACGACCCTGGTGGTCGAGACCACACCGGGACGGATGCTGCTCTCGGAGACGCTGCCGCGCCATCCCAATGTCCCGTTCGATCTCATCAACCGGCTGCTGACGAAGAAGGAAATCTCGTCGGTCATGGACGCCGTCTACCGCAACTGCGGGCAGAAGGAATCGGTGATCTTCGCCGACCGGCTGATGGGCATGGGCTTCAGCTTCGCCTGCAAGGCCGGCATCTCCTTCGGCAAGGACGACCTCGTCGTGCCCGAGACCAAGGTCGGCCTCGTCCACGATACCGAAGAACGGGTCAAGGAGTACGAGCAGCAGTACCTGGACGGCCTGATCACCCAGGGCGAGAAGTACAACAAAGTGGTCGATGCCTGGTCGCACTGCACCGACCTCGTCGCCGACGAGATGATGAAAAACATCTCCTCGGCCGCACCCGGTGAACTGGTCAACTCGGTCTACATGATGGCCCACTCGGGCGCCCGCGGCTCGGCGGCGCAGATGAAGCAGCTTGCCGGCATGCGCGGGCTGATGGCCAAGCCGTCGGGCGAGATCATCGAGACGCCGATCATCTCCAACTTCAAGGAAGGGCTGACGGTGCTGGAGTACTTCAACTCCACCCACGGCGCCCGGAAGGGTCTCGCCGATACGGCGCTGAAGACGGCCAACTCGGGCTATCTGACCCGCCGGCTGGTGGACGTCGCCCAGGACTGCATCATCCTCGAAGACGACTGCGGCACCACCCAGGGCATCACCGTGCGGCCGGTGGTCGGGGGCGGCGAGGTGGTATCCGGACTGGGCGAGCGGGTGCTCGGCCGCTCCGCCGCCGAGGACGTCCTCCATCCGGTGACCAACGGGGTTGTCGTCGAGGCCGGCGAGATCATCGACGAGGACGCGGTGGTGGACATCGAGGCCGCCGACCTGGAAGGCGTCAAGATTCGCTCGGTGCTGACCTGCGAATCGCGCACCGGCGTGTGTGCCACCTGCTACGGCCGCGACCTCGCCCGGGGCACCCGGGTGAACATCGGCGAGGCGGTCGGCGTTATCGCCGCCCAGTCCATCGGCGAGCCGGGGACCCAGCTGACCATGCGCACGTTCCACATCGGCGGCGCGGTGCAACGGGGCGCCGAGCAATCCAAGGTTGAAGCCTCGGTGGACGGCACCGTGACCGTCCGCAACTGCTCGACGGTCAAGAACAGCGCCGGCGTCTCGGTGGTGATGAGCCGCAATGCCGAAATGGTGGTCATCGACGGACAGGGGCGCGAGCGGGCGCGTCACCGCATTTCTTACGGCGCCAAGCTGCTGGTCTCCGACAAGGCCAACGTTGCACGCGGCGACCGCATCGCCGAGTGGGACCCCTACACGCTGCCGATCATCACCGAGAAGGAAGGCATCGCCCACTACGTCGACCTCGTCGAGGGCGTGTCGATGATGGAGCAGATGGACGAAGCGACGGGTATCGCGTCGAAGGTCGTCATCGACTGGAAGCAGCAGCCCAAGGGCGCCGACCTGCGTCCGCGCGTCACCCTGCGTGACGAAAACGGCGACGTGCTGACCCTCGATAACGGTCTTGAGGCCCGCTATTTCCTGTCGGTGGACGCGATCCTCTCCGTCGAGCCGGGCCAGACGGTGCACGCCGGCGACGTTCTGGCGCGCATCCCCCGCGAATCGGCGAAGACCCGCGACATCACCGGTGGTCTGCCGCGGGTGGCCGAGCTGTTCGAGGCCCGCAAGCCCAAGGATCACGCCATCATCAGCGAGATCGACGGTCGCGTCGAATTCGGCAAGGACTACAAGTCCAAGCGCCGTATCGTCGTCGTGCCCAACGAGGAGGGTGGCGAGAACCGCGAGTACCTGATCCCCAAGGGCAAGCACATCAGCGTCCAGGAAGGCGACTACGTCGAGGTCGGCGACCCGCTGATGGACGGCAATCCGGTGCCGCACGACATCCTCAGGGTGCTCGGCGTCGAGGCCCTGGCCAGCTACCTGATCAACGAAATCCAGGAGGTCTACCGGCTGCAGGGCGTGAAGATCAACGACAAGCACATCGAGGTGATCGTTCGCCAGATGCTGCAGAAGGTCGAGATCACCGACGCCGGCGACACCACCTTCCTGATCGGCGAGCTGGTTGACCGCATGGAGTTCGACGAGCTGAACGAGCGGGCCACCGCTGCCGGAGAGCAGCCGGCGGAAGACCTGCCGGTCCTGCAGGGTATCACCAAGGCGAGCTTGCAGACGCAGTCGTTCATCTCGGCGGCGTCGTTCCAGGAGACCACGCGGGTGCTGACCGAGGCCGCGGTCTCGGGCAAGCAGGATTCGCTGTTCGGCCTCAAGGAGAACGTCATCGTCGGGCGATTGATCCCGGCCGGCACCGGCAGCGTGATGAACCGCTACCGGCAGGTCGCCGCCGAAAACGACCGCGCCATGGCCGAGTTCATGGAACAATCCGAGCCGTCGGCGGAACTGGCCATGTCGGCGGATGCCGGCGAGGCCGACGCACCGGCGCCGGAGGCCTCGTAGGCGGCGTTCCGGCGCCGCGGCGGAGACGCCGAACGCCTCGGAATACAAGCATTGCCGCTTGACGGGGCCGGGGTGCGTCCCTAGTATGCGGCCCTCTCCGAAGGGGGACTGGTGGTGGACCGTCCGGTCCAGACGCAGTTCCCCATTGAGATTTGACAAACCAAGCGACGCCCGCGGGTGACGCTTCTGAAACGCCGGAAGGCGGGAAAGTCCTTCCGGCGGGATTGTATTGTGCCGAACGCAGGCTCCGGGCGGCGGGTCCACGGCGGACCGACGGCCGGGTTGACGATGGGAAGTGGGTAGCGAAATGCCGACGATCAACCAGTTGGTGCGCAAGCCGCGCAAGGCGCCGGTGACGCGGAACAAGGTTCCGGCCCTGCAAGCGTGCCCTCAGAAACGGGGTGTCTGCACGCGCGTCTATACGACCACCCCGAAAAAGCCGAATTCGGCGCTGCGCAAGGTCGCCCGCGTCAGGCTGACCAACGGTTTCGAAGTCACCAGCTACATTCCCGGCGAAGGGCACAATCTTCAGGAGCATTCCGTCGTGCTGATCCGCGGGGGCCGGGTCAAGGACCTTCCCGGTGTGCGCTATCACATCGTCCGCGGCACCCTCGACACCCAGGGCGTCTCCGATCGCCGTCAGCGGCGGTCGAAGTACGGCGCCAAGCGGCCGAAGTAGGGGGTCTCCGATGTCCCGCCGCCGCGCCGCCGAGAAACGCGAGATTCTCCCCGATCCCAAGTACGGGGACATCGTCGTTACCGAATTCGCCAACGGCCTGATGCTGGCCGGCAAGAAGTCGGTGGCCGAGCGCCAGCTCTATGGTGCCTTCGACATCATCGAATCGAAAACCGGCCAGGACCCGCTGAAGCTGTTCCACGACGCCATCGAGAACGTCAAGCCGGCGGTCGAAGTCCGTTTCCGCCGGGTCGGCGGCGCCACCTATCAGGTCCCTGTCGAGGTCCGCCAGGCGCGGCGCCAGGCGCTTGCCATCCGCTGGATCGTCGATCTGGCGCGCAAGCGGTCCGAGAACACCATGACCGAGCGTCTTTCGGCCGAGCTTTTGGACGCCGCCAACAATCGCGGCGCCGCCGTCAAGAAGCGCGAGGACACCCACCGCATGGCAGAGGCCAACAAGGCCTTCTCCCACTACCGCTGGTAGCCGGCGAGAGATATTCCCATGCCCCGGACGACGCCTCTCGACCGTTACCGCAACATCGGCATCATGGCCCACATCGATGCCGGCAAGACGACGACGACGGAGCGCGTTCTCTACTATACCGGGCGGTCCTACAAGATCGGCGAAGTCCATGACGGCACCGCCACCATGGACTGGATGGAGCAGGAGCAGGAGCGGGGCATCACCATTACCTCCGCTGCGACGACCTGCGAGTGGCGCGACCACCAGATCAACATCATCGACACGCCCGGCCACGTTGATTTCACTATCGAGGTGGAGCGCTCGTTGCGCGTCCTCGACGGTGCCGTCGCCGTGTTCGACGCGGTGGCCGGTGTCGAGCCGCAGTCCGAGACCGTGTGGCGGCAGGCGGACAAGTACGAAGTGCCGCGAATCTGCTTCGTCAACAAGATGGACCGCGTCGGCTCCGACTTCTACCGCTGCGTGGATATGATCGAGGACCGCCTGGGCGCGACGCCGATCGTTCTCCAGCTCCCGATCGGTGCCGAAGCCGATTTCGCCGGCGTCGTCGATCTCGTACGCATGAAAGGGATCGTCTGGAAGGACGAGACGCTGGGCGCCGAGTTCGTTGTCGGCGACATTCCCGCCGAACTCGCCGACCGAGCCGCCGAGTATCACGAGAAGCTGGTAGAGAGCGCCGTCGAACAGGATGAAGCGGCGCTCGAAGCTTATCTGGAGGGCAATCATCCCGACGAGGAGACCCTTGTCCGGTGCATCCGCGCCGGCGTCCTCGCTGGCGCCTCCGTCCCCGTCATGTGTGGAACAGCGTTCAAGAACAAGGGCGTACAGCCGCTTCTGGACGCCGTGGTCGATTATATGCCTGCGCCCTCGGACGTTCCGCCGATCAAGGGCGTCAAGGCCGGCACCGACGAGGAAATCGAGCGCCACAACTCCGACGACGAGCCGTTCGCGGCGCTGGCGTTCAAGATCATGAACGACCCGTTCGTCGGCTCGCTGACCTTCGCCCGCATCTATTCGGGCGGCGTCGCCACCGGCGAATCGATCCACAACACCATCAAGGACAAGCGCCAGCGCGTCGGCCGCATACTTTTGATGCATGCCAACTCCCGCGAGGACATCAAGGAAGCGCGCTCGGGCGACATCGTCGCCTTTGCCGGCCTCAAGGAAACGACCACTGGCGACACCCTCTGCGATTCCAATAACCGGGTCATCCTGGAACGCATGGAGTTCCCCGATCCGGTCATCGAAGTGGCCGTTGAGCCCAAGACCAAGGGCGATCAGGAGAAGATGGGCGTGGCGCTGTCCAGGCTCGCTGCCGAGGACCCGTCGTTCCGCGTCACCTCCGACGTCGAGAGCGGCCAGACGGTGATCAAGGGCATGGGCGAACTGCACCTGGAGATCATCGTCGACCGCATGAAGCGCGAGTTCAAGGTCGACGCCAACGTCGGCGCGCCGCAGGTCGCCTACCGCGAAACCATTTCCCGCCTGGCGGAAGTCGACTACACGCATAAGAAGCAGACCGGCGGCGCCGGTCAGTTTGCCCGCCTGGCGTTGCGGTTCGAACCTTTGGATCCCGGTTCGGGCTTCCAGTTCGAGAGCGCCGTGGTCGGTGGCTCGGTGCCCCGCGAGTTCATTCCGGGAATCGAGAAGGGCCTCAACGGCGCCCGCGAATCCGGCATTCTGACCGGCTTCCCGGTGATCGACTTCAAGGCGACGTTGTTCGATGGCGCCTCCCACGACGTCGATTCCAGCGTCATGGCGTTCGAGATCGCCTCCCGCGCCGCGTTCCGCGAAGGCATGGAGAAGGCCGGGCCGATGCTGCTCGAGCCGGTGATGCGCGTCGAGGTTGTGACGCCGGAAGAATACATGGGCGACATCATCGGCGATCTGAACAGCCGGCGTGGACAAGTGAGCGGCATGGACCAGCGTGGCAACGCCCGGGTGATCTCGGCGCATGTGCCGCTGGCGACGATGTTCGGGTACGTCAACACGTTGCGCTCGATGAGCCAGGGACGGGCCCAGTACACGATGCATTTCGAGAAGTATTCGGAAGTGCCCCAGCAGGTTTCGGAAGAGGTTAAGCAGCGTCTGGCGGGCTGACGCCGGCGGAAAACACGGAGCAGGCGACGATGGCGAAGGCGAAGTTTGAGCGGACGAAGCCGCATTGCAACGTAGGCACGATTGGTCATGTTGATCATGGCAAGACGACGTTGACGGCGGCGATCACCAAGGTATTGGCGGAGGCTGGCGGGGCGGAGTTCACGCCGTTTGATCAGATCGACAAGGCGCCGGAGGAGAAGGCCCGCGGGATCACCATCTCGACGGCGCATGTCGAGTACGAGACGGAGAACCGCCATTACGCGCACGTCGACTGCCCGGGTCATGCGGACTACGTGAAGAACATGATCACCGGTGCGGCGCAGATGGATGGCGCGATCCTGGTTGTGTCGGCGGCGGATGGCCCGATGCCGCAGACGCGCGAGCACATCCTTCTGGCCCGCCAGGTGGGTGTTCCGGCGATCGTGGTCTATCTGAACAAGGTCGACCAGGTGGACGACCCGGAGCTTCTGGAGCTTGTCGAGCTGGAGCTTCGCGAGCTTCTGTCGAGCTACGACTTCCCGGGCGACGACATCCCGATCGTCAAGGGCTCGGCGCTGTTCGCTTTGGAGGACGGCGACGCGACGATGGGCCGGGAGACGGTTCTCGAGCTGATGACCGAGGTCGACAACTACGTTCCGCAGCCGGACCGTCCGAAGGACCAGCCGTTCCTGATGCCGATCGAGGACGTGTTCTCGATCTCGGGCCGGGGCACGGTGGTGACGGGCCGTGTGGAGCGGGGTGTTGTGAAGACCGGCGAGGAGGTGGAGATCGTCGGCCTGAAGGAGACGACGAAGACGGTGTGCACGGGCGTCGAGATGTTCCGCAAGATCCTCGACCAGGGCGAGGCCGGCGACAACATCGGCGTTCTGCTGCGCGGCACCAAGCGCGAGGAGGTCGAGCGTGGGCAGGTTCTGGCGCGTCCGGGGACGATCACGCCGCACACCAAGTTCTCGTGCAACGCCTACATCCTGACCAAGGAGGAGGGCGGTCGCCACACGCCGTTCTTCTCGAACTACCGCCCGCAGTTTTATTTCCGGACGACGGACGTGACGGGGTCGGTGAAGCTTCCGGACGGCACGGAGATGGTGATGCCGGGCGACAACATCGCCATGGAGGTTGACCTGATCCAGCCGATCGCCATGGACGAGGGCCTGCGCTTCGCCATCCGCGAGGGCGGCCGCACCGTCGGCGCCGGCGTCGTCTCGAAAATCATCGAGTAGCGGGTAAAGCAGGAGATGTTGGTGCCCGCGGGTACCCTGTCGAAGGTGGGTTGACGCTATGGAAGGCCAGAGTATTCGCATCGGACTGAAGGCGTTCGATCACCGCGTGCTCGACCAGTCGGCGCGCGAGATCGTCAACACCGCCCGCCGGACCGGCGCCCAGGTGCGCGGACCGATCCCGCTGCCGACGCGGATCGAGCGCTACACCGTCTTGCGCTCGCCCCACATCGACAAGAAATCCCGGGAACAGTTCGAGATCCGCACGCACAAGCGGGTGCTCGACATCGTCGACCCGACGCCGCAGACCGTGGACGCGCTGATGAAGCTCGACCTCGCTGCCGGGGTCGACGTGGAGATCAAGCTGTAGGAACGCCCGAACGATGCGAACCGGACTGATCGCCCAGAAAGTCGGCATGTCACGCCTGTTCGGCGACGACGGGAGCCACGTACCGGTCACGGTGCTGCGGGTGGAGAACTGCCAGGTCGTTGCCCAGCGGACCGCCGACCGGGACGGCTACACCGCCCTGCAGCTCGGCGTCGGCGAGGCCAAGGCCAAGAACGTCTCGAAGCCGATGCGTGGCCACTTCGCCAAGGCCAAGGTCGAGCCCAAGCGCAAGCTGGCCGAGTTCCGGGTCAGCCCGGACGCGTTGATCGATGTCGGCGCCGAGCTCGCCGCCGATCACTTCATCACCGGCCAATTCGTCGATGTCTGCGGCGTCTCCATCGGAAAGGGCTTCGCTGGCGGCATGAAGCGCCACCATTTCTCCGGCCTCCGGGCGTCCCACGGCGTCTCGATCAACCACCGCAGCCTCGGCTCCACCGGCCAGTGCCAGGATCCCGGCAAGGTGTTCAAGGGCAAGAAGATGGCCGGCCAGATGGGCAACAAGAAGGCCACGACCCTGAACCTGGAGGTGGTGCGCACCGACGTCGAGCGCGGCCTGATCCTGGTCAAGGGCGCGGTGCCCGGCTCCAAGGGTGGCTACGTGACCGTGCGCGACGCGGTCAAGCGGCCGCTGCCCGACGACCTGCCGTTCCCCGGAAGCCTGCGCGGTGCGCCAGCGGCGGACGGCGCGCCTGCGGAAGACGCCGAACCCGAGGTGACGGCGGAGCAGGAGCCGCCGGTCGAGGAGGCTACCGCTGCCGCGGAAACCGCGGCGCCCGGGGAGGCGGCCGCTCCCGAGGAAACTGCGGCCCCGGACGAGGCGCCGGCAGAGGAGGAAGCTCCGGCGGAGACCGCTCCCGAGGCTGGCGAGGCCGAGGCGGACAAGGACAAGGGCTAGGCGGGGATGAAGCAGGACGTCATCAACCTCGAGAACAAGAAGGTTGGCTCCATCGATCTCGATGAGGCCATCTTCGGCGTCGACGTGCGCCCCGACCTTCTCGCCCGCTACGTCAACTGGCAGCTGGCGAAGCGCCGCGCCGGCGCCCACAAGGTCAAGCAGCGCAGCGAGATCACCGGGACGACGGCGAAGCCGTTCCGCCAGAAAGGAACCGGCCGCGCCCGCCAGGGATCGAAGAAGGCCCCGCACTTGCGCGGCGGCGGCGTCGCCTTTGGGCCGGTTGTCCGCGACCATTCCCACAAGCTGCCGAAGAAGGTTCGCCGCCTGGCGCTGAAGTCGGCGCTGTCGGCGAAGAAATCGGCCGGTGAACTGGTGGTGCTCGACAAGGCGGCGCTCAAGGAGCCGAAGACCAACGTCCTGGTCGGTCACGCCAAGGCGCTCGGCTGGTCGTCGGTGCTGATCGTTGACGGTGCCGAGGTCGACGCCAATTTCGCCCGTGCGGCCCGGAACATCGTCGGTATCGACGTGCTGTCGAGCCAGGGCGCGAACGTCTACGACATTCTTCGCCGCGACGTGCTGGTGCTGACCCAGGATGCGGTCACGCGTTTGGAGGAGCGGTTGCGATGAGCAAGCCCTATCGCTATCGGCCGACGACGATCAGTACCGAGCGGAAGTACGAGATCATCCGTGCGCCGCTGATCACCGAGAAATCGACGCTTTTGAGCGAATACAATCAGGTCACCTTCCTGGTCGCCCCGGATGCCTCGAAGCCGGAGATCAAGGCTGCCGTCGAAGACCTGTTCAAGGTCAAGGTGACGGCGGTTAACACGATCAACCGCAAGGGCAAGGCCAAGCGCTTCCGCGGCCGGCCCGGGCGTCGCATCGACACCAAGAAAGCGATCGTCACCCTCGCCGAGGGCCAATCGATCGACGTCACGACCGGGGTGTAGGGTCATGGGACTGAAGCAATACAACCCGACCACGCCAGGCCGCCGGTGGCTCGTACTCGTCGACCGTTCGGGCCTGTGGAAGGGCAAGCCGGAGAAGTCGCTGACCGAGGGCCTGCGCAAGAAGGGCGGCCGCAACAACACCGGGCGCATCACCGCGCGGCGGCGCGGCGGCGGCCACAAGCGCCGCTATCGTCTGGTCGATTTCAAGCGCACCAAGGCTGGCGTCGGCACCGTCGAGCGGCTGGAGTACGATCCCAACCGCACCGCCTTCATCGCCCTGGTCCGCTACGAGGACGGCGACCTCGCCTACATCCTGGCGCCCCAGCGCCTCGGCGTCGGCGACACGGTGGAATCGGGACGGTCCGTGGACATCAAGCCCGGCAACGCGCTGCCCATGCAGCACATCCCCGTGGGCACGATCATCCACAACATCGAGATGAAGCCCGGCAAGGGTGGCCAGATCGCCCGATCGGCCGGAACCTACGCCCAGCTTATCGGCAAGGACCAGGGCTATGCCCAGCTTCGCCTGAGCTCGGGAGAGCTGCGCATGGTGCGGGCCGAGTGCATGGCGACCATCGGCGCCGTCTCCAACCCCGACCAGCAGAACATCAAGCTGGGCAAGGCTGGCCGGAAGCGCTGGCTCGGCAAGCGGCCGTCCGTGCGCGGCGTGGCGATGAACCCGGTCGATCACCCCCATGGCGGCGGCGAAGGCCGGACCTCCGGGGGGCGCCACCCGGTGACGCCGTGTGGCAAGCCGACCAAGGGCAAGCGGACGCGTAAGAACAAGAAGACGGACGCGCTGATTATGCGCCGCCGTCACCGCAAGAAATAGGAGGGCAACGGTGCCGCGATCCGTATGGAAAGGTCCGTTCGTCGACGGCTACTTGCTGAAGAAGGCCGAGAAGTCACGTGGATCGGGACGCAACAAGGTGATTCGCACCTGGTCGCGCCGCTCGACCATCCTGCCGCAGTTCGTCGACCTCACGTTCGGCGTCTACAACGGCCGCAAGTTCGTGCCGGTGCTGGTCACCGAGGACATGATCGGCCACAAGCTCGGCGAGTTCTCGCCGACCCGTACGTTCTTCGGTCACGCGGCCGACAAGAAGGCGAGAAGGGGCTAGTCATGGGCAAGCGCGCCGCCGATAGGCAGCTCGCCGACAACGAGGCGATGGCCTACGCCAAGTACCTGCGGACCAGCCCGCAGAAGCTGAACTTGATCGCCCAGTCGATCCGTGGCCTCGGCGCCGACCGGGCGCTGGCCGAGCTTCAGTTTTCGCGCCGGCGTATTGCCGGCGACGTGCGCAAGGTTCTGCAGTCGGCGATCGCCAACGCCGAGAACAACCACGATCTCGACGTCGACCGGCTGGTCGTCGCCGAGGCGTCGGTGGGGCGCACCCTGGTGATGAAACGCTGGAAGGCGCGGGCGCGCGGGCGCGTCGGCCGCATCCAGAAGCCGTTCAGCAATCTGCGGCTCGTCCTGCGCGAGCGCGAGGAGATCGACTGATGGGTCAAAAGGTCAACCCGATCGGGCTCAGGCTCGGCATCAACCGGACTTGGGATTCCCGCTGGTACGCCGACGACACCTATGCTGACGTCGTCCACGAGGACCTGAAGATCCGGGAGTTCCTGCGCAAGCGTCTGGCACAGGCCGGGGTGTCGCGGATCGTCATCGAGCGGCCGGCGAAGAAGGCGAGGATCACCATCCACACCGCCCGTCCCGGCGTGGTCATCGGCAAGAAGGGCGCCGACATCGAGAAGCTGCGCCTGGAGCTGGGCAAGATCACCGGCTCGGACGTGCACCTCAACATCGTCGAAATCCGCAAGCCCGAGATCGAGGCCCAGCTCGTCGCCGAGAACGTTGCCCAGCAGTTGGAGCGGCGCGTCTCCAGCCGCCGCGCGATGAAGCGCGTCGTGCAGTCGGCCATGCGTCTCGGCGCCCAGGGCATCCGAATCAACTGCGGCGGCCGCCTCGGCGGCGCCGAGATTGCCCGCTCGGTGTGGTACCGCGAGGGGCGGGTGCCGTTGCACACCCTGCGCGCGCACGTCGATTACGGTGTCGCCGTCGCCCGCACCACTTACGGCGTTTGCGGCGTCAAGGTGTGGATCTTCAAGGGCGACATCATGGCCCACGACCCGATGGCGGTCGACAAGCGGGCCATGGACCAGCAGGTCGCGCGCTAGCGGGAATATTTGGAAGTCACGTCATGCTCAGTCTGAAACGCACCAAGTTCCGCAAGCAGCACAAGGGCCGCATTCACGGGAATGCGAAGTCCGCGACGCAGCTCAACTTCGGCGCCTATGGCCTCAAGGCGGCGTCGGCGAATCGCATCACCGCGCGCCAGATCGAGGCCGCGCGCCGCGCGATCACCCGCCACATGCGCCGCGCCGGCCGGGTGTGGATCCGCATCTTCCCCGACGTGCCGGTCAGCAGCAAACCGGCGGAAGTGCGCATGGGCAGCGGCAAGGGCTCGCCGGAATACTGGGCCTGCCGGGTCAAGCCCGGCCGGGTGATGTTCGAAGTCGACGGCATTCCCAAGGATCTGGCCAAGCGGGCGCTCGAACTCGCCGCGGCGAAACTGCCGATTCACACGCGGTTCGTGACCCGGCTCGATGACGAGGATTAGGACGATGAAGGCCGCCGATCTGAGGACCAAGACCGAGGACGAACTGCGCGAACAGCTCGTCCAGCTGCGCAAGGAGTCGTTCAACCTGCGATTCCAGACGGCCAGCGGGCAACTCGAGAACACCGCGCGCAAGCGGCAGGTCCGCCGCTCGATCGCGCGTATCAAGACGATTTTGGGCGAACGCCGCCGCGCGGCGCCGGCGAGTGGTGCCTGAGGAGGGCGGAGCAGTGCCGAGACGGGTCATGCAAGGGGTCGTGGTCAGCGACAAGATGGACAAGAGCGTCGTCGTCAAGGTCGAACGCCAGGTCATGGACGCGATCTACAAGAAGTACGTGCGGCGTTCGAAGAAGTACGTCGCCCACGACGAGCAGAACGCCTGCCATATCGGCGACGTGGTGCGCATCCGTGAGTGCCGGCCGATCTCGAAGCGCAAGACCTGGGAAGTGATCACCGACGCCGGTTGAGGGCGCCAGCGGCGGACGTGAAGGAACGATCGCGATGATTCAAGCGGAAACCAATCTGGACGTGGCCGACAACTCCGGCGCCCGGCGGGTCCAGTGCATCAAGGTGCTCGGCGGCTCGAAGCGCAAGACGGCCGGTGTCGGCGACGTGATCGTCGTTTCGGTCAAGGAGGCGATCCCGCGCGGCCGGGTCAAAAAGGGCGACGTCCTGCAGGCCGTGGTCGTGCGCACGGCGAAGGACATCCGCCGTGGAGACGGCTCCGCCATCCGCTTCGACCGCAACGCCGCGGTGCTGATCAACAAGCAGGGCGAGCCCATCGGCACGCGCATCTTCGGTCCGGTGACCCGCGAGCTGCGGGCCAAGCGCTACATGAAGATCATCTCGCTGGCACCGGAGGTGCTGTGATGGCCCAGAAACTGAAGATCAAGAAGGGCGACCGGGTCGTCGTCCGCACGGGGCGCAGCAAGGGCGCGACCGGCGAGGTCCTGAAGGTGATGCCGAAGGAGAACCGCGCCATCGTCCAAGGCGTCAATATGGTCAAGCGGCACACCCGGCCGAGTGCCGGCTCGGCGGGCGGCATCATCGAGAAGGAGGCGTCGATCCATATCTCCAATCTCGGTGTCCTCGACCCCGCCAGCACCGAGCCGACGCGGGTGGGTTTCCGCTTCCTCGAGGATGGCCGCAAGGTGCGCTTCGCCAAGCGCTCCGGCGAGATCATCGACCGATAGGGGACGCAATCGATGCCACGACTGCGCGATCACTACTACACCACTGTGCGTCCGGCCATTCAGGAGGAGCTCGGGTTGAAGAACCCCATGGAGATCCCCCGGATCACCAAGGTCGTTCTCAACATGGGCGTCGGCGAGGGCTCGCAGGACCGCAAGAAGGTCGAGGCCGCGGCGGGCGAGCTGGCGCTGATCTCCGGCCAGCGGCCGATCATCACCCGGGCCAAGAAGTCGGTGGCCGGATTCAAGATCCGCGATGGCATGACGGTCGGCTGCAAGGTGACCCTGCGCCGCGCCCGCATGTACGAGTTCCTCGACCGGCTGATCAACATCGCTTTGCCGAGGGTCCGCGACTTCCGCGGCCTTTCGGGCAAGAGCTTCGACGGACGCGGCAATTTCGCCATGGGCCTCAAGGAGCAGATCATCTTCCCGGAAATCGACTACGACAAGGTCGACCAGATCCGGGGCCTCGACATCGTGATCTGCACAGACGCCCGCGACGATGCCAGTGCCAAGGCCTTGCTGAAGGCCTTCGACATGCCGTTCGTCAACTGACTGTGCGACGGAGAAAGACCCTACATGGCTAAGAAAAGCGTGATCGAGCGGAACAAGAAGCGGGTCCGGATGGCCCGGAAGTTCGCTGCCCGGCGCGAACGCCTGAAGGCCGCGGCGCGCGACGAGTCGCTGTCGCCCGAGGAGCGGTTCAGCGCACGGCTGAAGCTGGCCAAGCTGCCGCGCAACGCCGCGCCGGTGCGTCAGCAGCTGCGGTGCGAGCTCACCGGCCGGCCGCGGGGCAACTACCGCAAATTCAAGCTCTCGCGCATCGCGCTTCGGGACCTTGCCTCGCAGGGGCAGATCCCCGGCATGGTCAAGTCGAGCTGGTAGGGAGAAGCGGCCCATGTCGATGACCGATCCCCTCGGCGATATGCTGACCCGCATCCGCAACGGCCAGATGGCCGGGAAGTCGGCGGTGACGACGCCGGCGTCGCGGCTGCGCTCCAACGTTCTCGACGTTCTGCAGCGCGAAGGGTTCATTCGCGGCTATTCGCAGTACGAGCTTCGCCCCGGCTTGAACGAGATCAAGATCGAGCTGAAGTACCACGAAGGTACGCCGGTGATCCGCGAGATCGGCCGAATTTCGAAGCCGGGCCGGCGGGTCTACTCGAAGATCAGGGACCTGCCTCGGGTCTACAACGGCCTGGGCATTTCGATTCTGTCGACGCCACGGGGCGTGTTGTCGGACGCCGAGGCGCGCGAGCAGAACGTCGGCGGCGAAGTTCTGTGCCAGGTATTTTGACGACAAGAAGTTAGGACGAACCCATGTCGCGTGTGGGAAAGCACCCGGTCGAAGTTCCAAGCGGCGTCACTGTCACGCTCGCCGGCCAGCACTTGAGCGCCAAGGGCAAACTCGGCCAGCTCGAAACGACGCTGATGGAGGAAGTCGTGGTGACTCACGAGGGCTCGCAGATCACTGTGCGGCCCAGGGACGAATCGGTGCGGGCGCGCCAGATGTGGGGAACCGCGCGGACGGTCGTTTACAACCTTGTGAATGGCGTCGATACGGGATTCACCCGTAAGCTGGAGATCTCCGGCGTCGGCTATCGTGCGCAGATACAGGGCAAGGACCTGGTGCTGCAGCTCGGCTACAGCCACGAGATTCGCTTTCCGGTGCCGGACGGCATCACCATCGAGTGTCCCGATCTGACCCACATCAACATCCACGGCGCCGAGAAACAGCGCGTCGGCCAGGTGGCGGCGGAAGTTCGCGCCTTCCGGCCCCCCGAGCCCTACAAGGGCAAGGGCATCCGCTACGACGACGAGATTATCCTGCGCAAGGAAGGCAAGAAGAAGTAAGCGATGGCGACGGCGAAGCAACTTTTTGATCGGCGCAAGCGGCGGACCCGGTACGCGCTCCGCCAGCGTGCCCGCGACCGGCTGCGGCTCTCCGTGTTCCGGTCGAGCAAACATATTTATGCCCAGATTATCGACGACCGTGCGGGTCGGACCGTCGCCGCCGCGTCGAGCCTGGACAAGGACCTGCGCGGGACCATCAAGAGCGGCGCCGGCGCCGAGGCCGCGCAGTCGGTTGGCAAACTCGTCGCCGAGCGGGCGCTCGCCGCCGGAATTAAGGCCGTGGTCTTCGACCGCGGCGGGTATCGGTATCATGGCCGCGTCAAGGCGCTGGCCGAGGCGGCCCGCGAGGCCGGCCTTTCGTTCTAGGGAGTCCGAGGAATGGCACGTCTACCGACCGGCGGCGGCAGGCGCGGAGAGCGCGGCGCCCAACAGCAGGCGGAGGAAACCGACCTCACAGACCGGCTGGTTCACATCAACCGCGTCGCGAAGGTCGTCAAGGGCGGACGGCGTTTCTCGTTCGCCGCTCTGGTCGTGGTCGGAGACGGCCAGGGCCGCGTCGGCTATGGCTCGGGCAAGGCGCGGGAAGTCCCCGAAGCGATCCGCAAGGCGACCGACCAGGCGAAACGCGACATGATCCGCGTGCCGCTGCGCGACGGGCGCACCTTGCACCACGACGTCCAGGGCCGCTTCGGCGCCGGGCGCGTCGTGTTGCGCGCCGCGCCGGCGGGAACCGGTGTGATCGCCGGTGGCCCGATGCGCGCGGTGTTCGAGACCATGGGCGTGCAGGACGTGGTGGCGAAGTCCATCGGCACGGCGAATCCCTACAACATAGTCAAGACCACCTTCGATGCCTTGAACAATTGCCTGTCGCCCCGGGCGGTCGCCGCCAAGCGCGGCAAGAAGGTCGGCGACATTGTCGCCCGTCGCGACGACGGCGGCATGCGGGCGGCTCAGGAGTAGGGCGATGGCCGGCAAAGGCAAGGACACCGTACGGGTCACGCAGATCGCCAGCGCGATCCGCCGCACCAAGGATCAGCGGGAAACGCTGAAGGGGCTTGGGCTCAACAAGATGAACCGCACCCGCGAACTTGAGGATACGCCGGCGGTGCGCGGCATGATCGCCAAGGTGAGCCATCTGGTCCGCGTCGAGGAAGCCGGCTGAGGCCGCGGATCGGGGACGAGAGAACCATGAGACTAAACGAGATCAGGGACAATCCCGGCGCCCGCACCGCGCGCAAGCGCGTCGGACGCGGCATGGGCTCGGGCACCGGCAAGACCGCCGGCAAGGGCCAAAAGGGCCAGAAATCCCGGAGCGGCCGGGGCGCTATCGTCGGGTTCGAAGGCGGCCAGATGCCGCTCTACCGGCGGCTGCCGAAGCGCGGGTTCAAGAACCCCGGCGCCAAGGACTATGTCGAGATCAGCACCGGCGCCTTGCAGCGGGCCGTCGACGCCGGCAAACTCGATGCCAATGCTACCGTCGATGAACAGGCGCTGAAGGCCGCGGGATTGATCAAGCGGCGGCGCGATGGCGTGCGCCTGCTGGTCAAGGGCGAGTTGAAGGCCAAACTTACCCTCGAACTGACCGGCGCGACCAAGGGTGCCGTTGCCGCGGTCGAAAAGGCCGGAGGCAAGATCGCCACCACCATCGCACCGGCGAAGGCGGAGAGCGCCAAGGCGCCGACCCCGGAAGCCGAGGCTCCGGCGCCCGAAGCCGAGGCCCCGGCGCCCAAAAAGAAGGCCAAGGCACCGGCCGGCGAGGCGGAAGATGCCAAGGCCGAACCGAAGGCAAAGCCAAAGTCCAAGAAAAAGGCGGAGGAAGCGCCGGAGGACAGCTCCGGCGATGACGGTACCGAGTAGCACTGGCGCGGAGATCCGGTAATGGCGTCCGCAGCGGAACAACTCGCCGCCCACATGAACTGGGGGGCCTTCAGCAAGGCCACCGAACTGAAGAAGCGCATCTGGTTCACGCTGGGTGCGCTGATCGTTTATCGTATCGGCACCTACATCCCGCTTCCCGGTGTCGATCCGGCAGCGCTCCAGGACATTTTCAGCCAGCAGTCGGGCGGCATCCTCGGGATGTTCGACATGTTCGCCGGGGGTGCGCTCGGGCGGATGACGATCTTCGCCCTCAACATCATGCCCTACATCTCGGCGTCGATCATCATGCAGCTGATGACCGCCGTGTCGCCGCAGATGGAGGCGCTGAAGAAGGAAGGCGAGACCGGGCGCAAGAAGATCAATCAGTACACCCGCTACCTCACTGTGCTGATCTGCGCGCTTCAGGCCTACGGCATCGCCGCCGGCATCGAAGGCATGCAGTCGAGCGCCGGGCCGGCGGTGGCCGATCCGGGCGCGTTCTTCCGCTTCACCACGGTGGTGACCCTGGTCGGCGGCACCATGTTCCTGATGTGGCTGGGCGAGCAGATCACCGCCCGCGGCGTCGGTAACGGCATTTCGCTGATCATCTTCGCCGGCATCGTCGCTGAATTGCCCCGGGCGCTGGCCGGAACGCTGGAACTGGGCCGCACCGGCGCCTTGTCGACGGCGCTCATCGTCGGTCTGCTGGTGATGGCGGTGGCGGTGATCTTCTTCATCGTCTTCGTCGAGCGCGCCCAGCGGCGCATCGTCGTGCAGTACCCCAAGCGCCAGCAGGGCAACCGCATGACCGGCGGCGAGAGCACGCATCTGCCGCTGAAGATCAACACCGCGGGCGTGATCCCGCCGATCTTCGCCAGCTCGCTGCTGCTGATGCCGATCACCGTGCTGCAGTTCTCCGCCGGTCAGGGACCGGACTGGCTGACCGATGTCGGTGCGTTCCTCGGCCGCGGCCAGCCGCTGTATCTGGCCATCTACATCGGCCTGATCGTGTTCTTCGCGTTCTTCTATACGGCCGTGGTGTTCAACCCCGCGGACACCGCCGACAACCTCAAGAAGTACGGCGGCTTCATTCCGGGCATTCGGCCGGGCAAGAACACCGCCGAATACCTCGATCGGGTGCTGACGCGGCTGACCGTCGTTGGCGCGGCTTATCTGGCGCTGGTCTGCCTGTTGCCGGAGATCCTGATCTCGCGGTTCTCGGTGCCGTTCTACTTCGGCGGCACCAGCCTGCTGATCGTCGTGACGGTGACCATGGATACCGTCGCCCAGGTGCAGTCGCACCTGCTGGCGCACCAATACGAAGGGCTGATCAAGAAGTCCAAGCTGAGGGGGAGGCGAGGATGAAACTGGTGTTGCTGGGCCCGCCCGGAGCGGGCAAGGGCACGCAGGCCAAGAGGCTCGAGGACGCGCTCGGGATTATTCAGTTGTCGACCGGCGACATGCTGCGCGCCGAGGTTTCGTCCGGCAGCGACATCGGCCGCGAAGCCGATGCCATCATGAAAGCCGGCAAGCTGGTACCCGACGCGTTGATCGTCGGCATGATCGGCGAGCGGATCAGCAAGGACGACTGTCGGAACGGTTTCATCCTCGACGGTTTTCCCCGCACGGTGCCCCAGGCCGAAGCCCTGGATGCCATGCTCACCGAACGGAACCTGCGAATCGACCGGGTGATTTCGATCGACGTGAACGACGAGGCCATGGTCGAGCGCATCACCGGGCGCTTCACCTGTGCGAAATGTGGCGCCGGCTATCACGACAGCTTTCAGAAACCCAAGGTTGATGGGGTGTGCGACGCCTGCGGCGGCACGGAGTTCACCCGGCGCGCCGACGACAACGCGGAAACCGTACGCTCGCGGCTGCACGCTTACCGCGAGCAGACCGAGCCGATCATCGCCTACTACGCGAATACGGGTGTGCTGAAGAGCATCGACGGGATGGCTCCCATCGACGACGTTACCGAGCAGATGAAGCGCGCGGTGGGTTGACAGGAGAGGTTATTGACTGAATCGGCGCGGGGACTATAATCCGCCGCTCGCGGTTCCCGCGATGTTCGATTCGGCCTCAGAACAAGTTTCGAGGAGTAGCGGTCTTGGCGCGTATTGCTGGCGTGAACATACCGACCTATAAGCGGGTCGAGATTTCGCTCACCTATATCCATGGGATCGGGCGCACCAAGGCGCGCGAAATCTGCGAGAAGGTGGGAATCCCGGGGCCGCGGCGCGTATCCGAGCTCACCGACGACGAGGTGATGCGGGTGCGCGAAATCATCGACGCCGAGTATCAGGTCGAGGGTGATTTGCGTCGCGAGGTGGCGATGAACATCAAGCGGCTGATGGATCTCGGCTGCTACCGGGGGTTGCGACATCGCCGCGGACTGCCCGTCCGCGGACAGCGGACCCACACCAACGCCCGAACCCGCAAGGGACCGGCCCGACCCATTGCGGGCAAGAAAAAAGCGACTAAATAGGGGTTTAGGGATCTCCCATGGCCAAGCCAGCTCAGCGGCCGCGGCGCCGCGAACGCAAGAATATCGCGTCAGGGGTCGCGCATGTCAGCGCGACCTTCAACAACACCCTGATCACCATCACCGACGCACAGGGCAACGCCATTGCCTGGTCGTCGGCGGGTAGCCAGGGGTTCAAGGGGTCGCGGAAATCGACGCCCTATGCCGCCCAGGTGGCGGCGGAAGACGCCGGGCGCAAGGCCATGGAGCACGGTATGAGGACCCTGGAAGTCGAGGTGAAGGGACCCGGGTCCGGGCGTGAATCGGCTCTGAGAGCGTTGCAGGCGGTTGGCTTTACGATCACCGCCATCCGCGACGTCACACCGATTCCCCACAACGGTTGTCGTCCGCGCAAGCGCCGGCGCGTCTAGCCGGCCGTTCGGCCCTTCGGCACCGAGTCCGTCCGTACGGCGTTCGCCGCGGGCGGACAATGCAATCCAGGCTCCGGATAGTGGGGCCACAGAAGTTTTTTCGAGCGTGAGGTCGCCCCCGTGATTCAGAAAAACTGGCAGGAACTGATCAAACCCACGAAGCTGGACATTGTCGCCGGCGCCGATCCGTCTTGCGTCGCCAACATCGTCGCCGAGCCACTCGAGCGCGGCTTCGGGCTGACGCTGGGGAACGCGCTTCGCCGGATCCTGCTGTCGTCGCTTCAGGGTGCCGCCGTCACGGCCATTCAGATCGATGGCGTCCTGCACGAGTTCTCGTCCATCGCCGGGGTGCGCGAGGACGTGACCGACATCGTCCTCAACATCAAGTCGTTGGGACTGCGCATGGGCGGCGAGGGCCCGAAGCGCATGATGCTGGCCGCCGAGGGGCCGGGCGTGGTGACCGCCGGGATGATCGATACCGGACACGACATCGAGGTGATGAACCCGGACCTGGTCATCTGCACCCTCGACGACGGCGCCCGGATCAGCATGGAACTGACCGTGGAGACCGGCAAGGGCTACGTGCCGGCGGCTGCGAACCGGGCCGAGGATTCGCCCATTGGCCTCATTCCTGTGGATGCCGTGTTCTCGCCCGTGCGCAAGGTCGCCTACAAGGTCGAGAACACCCGCGTCGGCCAGGTTACCGACCATGACAAGCTGTCGCTGGAAGTGACCACCAACGGTGCCGTCACGCCGGACGACGCCTTGGCGCTGGCCGCCCGCATTCTCCAGGACCAGCTGCAGCTGTTCATCAACTTCGAGGAACCGCAGGCGGTCACCGAAGACGAGCGCCGCGACGAGTTGCCGTTCAACAAGAACCTGCTGCGCAAGGTCGACGAACTGGAACTTTCAGTGCGCTCGGCCAACTGCCTGAAGAACGACAACATCATCTACATCGGCGACCTCGTGCAGAAGACCGAGGCCGACATGCTGCGGACGCCCAACTTCGGCCGCAAATCCTTGAACGAAATCAAGGAAGTGCTGACGCAGATGGGTCTGCAGCTCGGCATGGAGATCGCCAACTGGCCGCCGGAAAACATCGAAGAGCTGGCGAAGAAGCTGGAAGAGCTGTACTGACGGCCGATCGACAGGAGTAAGGACCGATGCGCCACCGCCTCAGCGGCCGCAAGGTCAACCGTACCAGCGCCCACCGCAAGGCGATGTTCGCCAACATGGCGGTCAGTCTGCTCAAGCACGAGCAGATCGTGACGACGGTTCCGAAGGCCAAGGAACTGCGCCGGATCGCCGATCGCATGATCACCCTCGGTAAGCGGGGCAACCTGCATGCCCGGCGGCAGGCGGCGTCGTTCCTGCGCGACGACGTGATCGTCCGCAAGGTCTTCGATACCCTGGCCGAGCGCTACAAGGAGCGCCCCGGCGGCTATACGCGCGTGCTGAGGGCCGGCTTCCGCTATGGCGACAGCGCGCCGATGGCGGTGATCGAACTCGTCGACCGCGATCCGGAAGCCAAGGGTGCCGAAGACCGGGCCCGGCTCGAGGCCGCCGAGGACGTCGCCGAGGTCGAGTAGCGCCGGCGGGCCCCGCCCCGTGACCGCGCCTATCCGATCGATCCTCTGGGCGGCCGTGGCCGCCATCCTTTGCCTGTTCACGACCGCGCCGGATGCCGTCGCCCAACGGCAGGTGCCGCAATCGCGCGAGCAGATGCAGCTGTCGTTCGCGCCGCTGGTCAAGGCTGCCGCACCCGCCGTGGTCAACATCTACAGCCGCCGGGTGGTGCGGAGCCGTGCAATCTCGCCGTTGTTCAACGACCCCTTCTTCCGCCGCTTCTTCGGCGACAGATTTGGGTTTGGCGTCCCCCGCGAGCGGGTGCAGAACTCCCTCGGATCGGGGGTCATCGTCGACGCCGAAGGCACCATCGTCACCAATCACCACGTGATCGCCGGCGCCGACGAGATCATCGTCGTGCTGGCCGACCGCCGGGAGTTCGAAGCCGAGTTGCTCGGTTCGGACGAGCGTACGGATCTCGCCGTCCTGCGCATCGATCCCGGCGACGAGCGGCTGGCGTTCCTCGAGCTTCGGGATTCGGACGACGTTGAGGTCGGCGACATCGTGCTGGCCATTGGCAATCCTTTCGGCGTCGGCCAGACGGTGACCAGCGGCATCGTCTCGGCCCTGGCGCGGACCCAGGTCGGCATCAGCGATCTGAACTTCTTCATCCAGACCGACGCGGCGATCAATCCCGGCAACTCGGGCGGGGCGCTGATCGACATGGACGGCGCCCTCATCGGCATCAACACGGCGATCTATTCGAAAAGTGGCGGATCGCTCGGTATCGGCTTTGCGGTGCCATCGAACATGGTGCGCACGGTCATCGCCGGGTTCACCACGGCGGGCAAGCTGGTGCGGCCGTGGCTGGGCGCCTGGGGCCAGCCGGTCACCGCCGAGATCGCCCAATCGCTCGGTATGGAACGGCCCTCCGGCGTGCTGATCAACGACGTCTACCCGGGCGGGCCGGCGGAACGCGCTGGCATCCGCGTCGGCGATGCGGTCGTCACCGTCAATGGCCGGCCCGTCGATGATCCCAAGGCCCTCAACTTCCGCATCGCCACGCTGCCTGTCGGCGAGACGGCCAAGCTGCGGCTGGTGCGGCGCGGCCGGGAGACGCGCGTCGATCTGCCGCTCGTCGCCCCGGTCGAGGACCCGCCGCGCGAGGTCACCGAACTGAGTGGCCGCCACCCCCTTTCGGGAGCAACCGTCGCCAACATGTCGCCCGCCCTTGCCGACGAACTCGGCCTGTCCCGTTTCCGTCCCGGTGTTGTCATCCTCGGCATGCGGCGGGGCACGCCAGCGGCACGATTGGGCTTCCAACCGGGCGACACGATGCTCGAGGTCAACGGCGGCGATGTCGACTCGGTGAACGGGCTCAAAAGGTCGGTCGCTTCGCCGTCGGCGCGCTGGCAGGTGGTCATCGAGCGCGACGGCGAAAAGCTCAACCTGGTCATCGGTGGGTGACGACGCTTTTTGAAGCCCAGGCACCGAGGCCGCTGGCGGACCGGCTGCGGCCCGCGGCCCTCGACGCCGTCGTCGGCCAGGATCATCTGCTCGCGCCCGACGCACCCATCGGCCGGATGGCGGCAGCCGGCCGGGTGACGTCCATGGTCCTGTGGGGTCCGCCGGGGACCGGCAAGACGACCATTGCCCGGCTGCTGGCCGACGTCACCGACCTGGCCTTCGAGCCGCTGTCGGCGGTGTTCTCGGGCGTTGCCGATCTGCGCCGGGTGTTCGACGGTGCCCGCGCGCGGCGCGCCGACGGCCGTGGAACACTGCTGTTCGTCGACGAGATCCACCGCTTCAACCGCGCCCAGCAGGACGGGTTTCTGCCCTATGTCGAGGACGGCACGGTCTTCCTCGTCGGCGCCACCACGGAGAACCCGTCTTTCGAGCTGAACGCGCCGCTCCTCTCCCGATGCCAGGTCCTGGTGCTCAACCGGCTCGACGACGCGGCCCTGGAAGAACTGCTCTCCCGCGCCGAGGCTGACGTCGGCCGGCCGCTACCCCTCGATACCGACGCCCGCGCGGCGCTCCGTGCCATGGCCGACGGCGACGGCCGCTACCTGTTGAACATGGCCGAGGCCTTGTTCGAGATTCCCGAGGACGAAACCCTCGATCCCGCAGGGTTGGCGGCGGCGGTGCAGCGGCGCATGCCGGTCTACGACAAGCACCAGGAAAGCCACTTCAACCTCATCAGCGCCCTGCACAAGAGCCTTCGCGGTTCCGATACCGACGCGGCGCTCTACTGGTTCGCGCGAATGATCGTCGGCGGCGAGGACCCGGAATACATCGCCCGGCGGCTGGTGCGGTTCGCCGTCGAGGACATCGGCCTCGCCGATCCGCAGGCACTTCAACAGGCCCTCGCCGCGTGGGAGGCCTACGAACGTCTGGGCTCTCCCGAGGGCGAACTGGCCCTCGTTCAATGTGTCGTCTATCTCGGCACGGCGCCCAAGTCCAACGCCGCCTACCGGGCCGAAAAGGCGGCAACGCGGGCGGCGCGCGAGAGCGGATCGGTGATGCCGCCGAAACACATCCTCAACGCGCCGACGCGGATGATGCGCGACCTCGGTTACGGAGAGGGGTACGACTACGACCACGACGCCCCCGACGCGTTTTCGGGCCAGGACTACTTCCCAGAGGGCATGGCCCGGCAGCGCTTCTACGCGCCTGCCGATCGCGGCTTCGAGAGAGAAATCGCCAAGCGGCTCGCCTACTGGGACAAGCTGCGGGCCGAGCGCAAAGGGTGAACGCCCCGGCCTTCGGGCTGGAAGTCGGCCACCGTTTGCCATACACGTGTCGGGGGAACCGGGTTCGGGGGACGGCGCCCGCATGGTAACGACTTACGCTTGGATCGCCTTTGGCAGCGCGATTGGTGGCGTTGCGCGCTATTGGCTGTCAGGGGCGGTGGCTCATCCGCTCGGCGAGACGTTTCCGTTCGGCACCTTGATCGTCAACGTCGTCGGTTCGTTGATCATCGGCTTCGTCGCGACGCTCACCGCGCCGGACGGCCGGGTGTTCATGGGGTCCGATGCGCGCCAGTTCATCATGTTCGGGATCTGCGGCGGCTTTACCACGTTCTCGTCGTTCAGCCTCCAGACCCTCACCCTGATGCAGTCCGGCGAATGGTGGCGGGCGACGGGCAACGTCGTGCTGTCGGTGGTTCTCTGCCTGACCGCGGTTTGGATCGGTCACGTGTTCGCCGCCAACATCAACCAGCTGAAAGGGTAGGCGATGAAGCTCTCCGGCGAGGCGGTGCTGCTCAGGATGTTTTTCGGCGAAGCCGACCGCTACAAGCGTCAGCCGCTCTACCAGGCCATCGTCGAGAAGGCGCGCGAGATGCATATGGCCGGTGCGACCGTGCTTCGCGGTCCGGTGAGTTTCGGCCGGTCGAGCCGGCTGCACACGGCGAAGATCCTCCGGCTCTCCGAGGACCTGCCGGTGGTCATCGAGATCGTCGATACCGCCGAGAAGGTCGACGCCTTTCTGCCCGAGCTGGAAGAGATGATGGGCAGCGGCCTCGTCACCATGGAAAAGGTTCAGGTCATCCAGTATGGCGGTCGAAACTGACCCGCCGCGGCGGCGGGGAGACGACACACCTGGGGTGGCGGTGGTTGAGGTCGAGGACGACGAGAACGGCCTTCGGCTCGACCGCTGGTTCCGCCGCCGCTACCCGCATCTGACCCAGGGCCGGTTGCAGAAGCTGTTGCGCTCGGGGCAGGTGCGTCTCGACGGGCGGCGGGCCAAGGCCGGGGCCCGTGTCGAGACAGGTCAAAAGGTCCGTGTTCCGCCGCTTGGGTCCGCGCCGACCGGACCGAGGACGTCGCCGCGACCGAAGATCGATGCCGCCATGGCGGACGATCTGCGTGCGCGGGTTCTCCATCGCGACGACGCGGTCGTCGTCCTCGACAAGCCGCCGGGGTTGGCGGTGCAGGGCGGTACCGGAACCCGCCGGCACCTTGACGCGATGATGGACGCGCTGCGGTTCGGAGGCGAGCGGCCGCGTCTCGTCCACCGTCTCGACAAGGACACGTCGGGGGTGCTCGTGCTGGCGCGGACGGCGTCTGCGGCGGCGGCGCTGGCCCAATCCTTTCGGACGCGCGACGCGCAGAAGCTCTATTGGGCGCTGGTCGTCGGCGTGCCCGATGCCGACGAAGGTTCGATCGATTTGGCGCTCGCCAAGCTCTCCGGTCCGCGGGGCGAACGCGTTGCCGCCGGTGCCGAGGACGGCCGTTCCGCAGTCACCGGGTTCCGCGTGGTCGACCGGGCCGGCCGGCGCGCCGCCTGGCTGGCGCTCGAGCCGGAAACGGGACGGACCCACCAGTTGCGGGCCCATTGCGCGGCGCTGGGCACGCCGATCCAGGGCGATGGCAAATACAGTGGTGCCGCGGCGTTCATTGACGGCGTTGATCGGCGCCTGCACCTGCATGCCCGGGCGATCGCCGTTCCCCATCCCCGTGGCGGCCTGCTGACCGCCGAGGCGCCGGTGCCACCGCACATGGCTGAGACGTGGCGGTTCCTCGGCTTCGCCACGGAGGGCGCGGACACCTGTGTCGCCGGAATCGATGTTGTGCAAACGAAGAGCGGCGCCGCTCCCCGGGCCGGAAGAACCGGCGAAGTTAGTTGTTGAGCTGGATATCGACCCGGCGATTGAGCGCCTTGCGGTCGTTCTCGCCGCTCGAAACAGCGGGCTTCTTCTCGCCGAAGGAGCGGGCGCTGATCATTGCGCTCGGGACCCCGGCCTTGGCGAGCGCCTTGGTCACGGCCATTGCCCGGGCATTCGAAAGGATCTGATTGTAGCCGATGTCACCGGCCTGATCGGCGTGGCCGGAGACGGTAATCGTCTTCGATCCTTGAATGCCGTACTCCTTGGCGGCGGTGCCGATCATCTTCATCGCCTCGGCATTGATCGCAGTGCTGTCGAAGTCGAAGTAGACGGTAAACAGCGTTGCCCGCCGCTGGGGCTTCGGCATGGATTCGGCCTTCTTAGGCATCTCCGCCATCGGTTCCGCCAGCGCCAGCGTCGAGATGCCGCTCTGGAACATCTCCTTGCAGGCCTTGATGTCCTTGGGCTGGATGTTTTCTTCCTGCTCCTGCATCCAGCAGTCGAAACCGGCTTGCGCGAAGGCAGCGCTGAACGGCTTGCGCTTCGCGGCGTCGCTGGCGAGTGCCGACACCAGCTGTCCGCGGGCCGCGGTCAGCTCATCGACCGTGTCCGACGGCAGGTCGCGCATCGAGATTTCCTCGGGCGTCACGGACTCGCCCATGGCCGACATCTTCGCGCGCTCGACGAAGTAGGCGGCGTCTTCCCAGTCACCTTCGCCCTTCTCCATCATCGCAAGCTTGGTGTACTCGCGGTGGAGAGTCTGCTGGAACTTGTCTCCCGACGACGACATCATCTCGACGCCCTTGGTGTCCCAGCGGTCCGCGCAGGCGGCCAGAAGCGGCGCGGCCAGAAGGATTCCGACAAAGAATTTCACTGGCTTCATTTAGTTCGACTCCTGTTTGTCAAGGAACTCAATTAAGAACCGAGTTGACTCCCGGTTTTCCCTCCTAGCACGCGATGCGGTATTCCATTGGCGCCCGACGTCCCGAGCCGAAACGGCCGTCCGGGTCCGGGCCATGTCAATTGGCCCATGTGAACGATCGATCATTTCCGAGAGGGCTGAGATTCTGTGTCGGCGTTGATTCGCCAACGACCAGCTCGGCCCAAGGACACCCCTTACCCCGCACGTTTCTTCCCACCGACCCAACCAGCGAGTGGGGGCGCGAGTTTACCAGAAACTCTCTCGTTGCAAAGGCTTTGCAGATGCCGTCGGCAGCGACGGCTCAACGGCGGAGGCGTGCCCGTGACGCCGGGGTTGATGGCACCGGCGAGGCGTGCATGTATCGTTCCCTTCCGATGGTTCGGGCGTGGGTCGACTGCCGATGATCAGACTCTGTCTTCTCGATTGCGACGGGACGCTCGTCGACAGCCAGAGCGCCATTGTCTCGTCGATGGCAAAGGCGTTCTCGGCGCACGGCTGTCCGGAGCCCGACGCCGAAGCCGTGCGCCGGGTCGTAGGGTTGCCGCTACGGGCGGCCATCGCGCAACTCCTTCCGGAGTCCGAGGCCGCCGCCAGCGGTCCGATCGCCGAAAGCTACAGTGCCGCATTTGCCGGTCTGCGCCGCGATGGCGCCGTGAACGAGCCGCTCTACCCGGGAGCGCGCGAAGCGCTGGCGGCGCTGGATGCCGACGGCTGGCTTCTGGGCATTGCCACGGGCAAGTCGCATCGCGGGCTTGTCGCGACCCTTGCCGGCCATGGCCTCGAAAGCCGCTTCGTTACGCTGCAGACGTCGGACCGCGCGGCTGGAAAACCGAACCCCGACATGGTCCTCTGTGCCCTCGCCGAAACCGGTGCCGACGCGGCATCGACGGTCGTCGTCGGCGACACGACGTTCGATATGATGATGGCCCGAAATGCGGGCGCGTTGGCGGTGGGCGTGACCTGGGGATATCATCGCGCCGACGAATTGCGGGCGTCGGGCGCCCATGCCATCGTCAGCTCGTTCGAGGACGTCGCCCCCACCTTGGCGCGTCTCCTCGATGGCGAGGCCGAGTGAACGCGTCGGCCCTCCAATCCGAATGCCGCGGTGCTGGTACGGAGATCCTTCGGGCGATGAAGCCGACAGCGAAACGGGTTTACCGGACGGTTGCCGTGTCGGCGAGCAGAGGCGGCTTCCTCGTTACCCTCGACGGGCGACCGGTCAAGACCCCGGCGCAAGCGACGCTCGCCGTTCCAACCCTCGCCCTGGCTGAGGCCCTGGCGGAAGAGTGGGACGCACAGGACACAGAAATCCGCCCGGCGGAGATGCCGCTGACCCGGCTCTGCGCCACGACGATCGACCGGGTCGTTCCGCAGCGCCGGGCGGTGGTCGACAATCTCGTCGCTTACGGTGCCATGGATCTGGTCTGCTACCGCGCCGACCAGCCGGCCGATTTGCGCGCCCGCCAGGAAAAACAGTGGCAACCTCTGCTCGCCTGGCTCGAAGACCAGTTCGGGGCGCGGCTCGCCGTGACCGACGGCGTTGTTCCCATCGACCAGGATGGACGCGCCCTGGACATCCTGCGCCGGGCCATCGACGCGCGTGCGGACTTTTCCCTGACGGCCTTGGCCGGCGCCGTCGAGGCGCTCGGCTCGTTGGTGATCGGTCTCGCACTCGTATCCGACCGACTGGGGCCGGAGGAGGCCTTTGCCGCGTCGCAGGTGGACGAGGACTATCAGATCGAGCGGTGGGGCGAGGACGCCGAGGCCGCCGAACGGCGCCGGCGGCTGTTGGAGGACGTCCATCAGGCCGTGCGCCTGGACCATCTGACCCGCGCCCCCTCCGGTGGTGCGCCATGATCGCCGATGATCCGGTTCTTCGAGCCCGGCGGCGGTTGCGGGCGTTCCTGCTTCACCTGGCGCTGTTCGCCGTGGTCATGGTGATGGTCCTGGTGATCAATGTGCTGTTCAGTCCGGGCGGATCGTGGGGAATCATGGCGATCGTCGGCTGGGGCGGGGTCCTTGCCATTCACGCCGCCTATGTCATGGGCTTGTTCGATATCTTCAGTCAGACGCCGCCAAAAGACCCCGAGGAGGGAGACGAGCGGTGAGCGAAGCGGCTGGACCCGCCAAGGCAGTGCAGGTGCGGATCGAAGGCCGCGTTCAGGGCGTGTGGTATCGGGGCTGGACCGCCGACGAAGCGATCCGGCGCGGCCTGAGAGGTTGGGTCCGCAACCGCCGGGATGGCAGTGTCGAGGCGGTGTTCGCCGGTCCCAAATCCGCCGTCGATGCCATGCTGGATGCGTGCTGGCAGGGACCGCCCGCGGCGCGGGTCACCGCCGTTCTGCCGCGACCGGCCGATCATCCCGGCGACTCGACGTTCCGGATGCTGCCGACGGAATAAGCACGGGCTGCTGGCGCGCGAGCACTATCCGTCGACGGCCGGATCGGCGTCGAACAGCCAGCTGCAGACGCGGTTGCGGCCTAGTGCCTTGGCCCTGTAGAGGTCCCGGTCGGCGCGCTGGATGGTTTCGTCGAGGGAGCAGTCCGCATCCACCTCGGCGAAACCGAACGACGCGGTGATGGCGAGAGCGTCGCCGCGATCCGTCGGTACGGGGTGTTCCTCGAGCTTGCGGCGGACGCGTTCGAGGATGCCTTGCGCGTCGGTCGCGGTCGTGTCGGGAAGGCAAAACAGGAACTCCTCGCCACCGTAGCGATAGATCGAGTCGTAGGGCCGCAGCGCCGCGAGGAACCGCTCGGCGGCGGCGACCAGGACCCGGTCGCCAGCGCCATGACCGTGGGCGTCGTTGATGGCCTTGAACCGGTCCAGGTCGGCGAGCGCAAAGCAGCACGGCCGGTCCGAACGCAACGCCCGCGTGCGCTCCCTTTCGAGATCGCGCTCCATGGCCTGGCGGTTGTGAACGCCGGTCAGCAGGTCGAGATCGGACGACGCCGTGGCGAAGGCTCGTTCGAGCCGGCGGGCCTGGGCAACAAAGGCGGCCGACGTATCCATGAACGCGTCGTAGGACTCCCTGGAAAGCGGCAGTCCGGCACGGGCATCGCGGGCGAGGCCGCGGGCCTGATCGTGCATCTCGCGGTACACACCGGCGAGATTGCGGACAGCCGGCTGGTCGACCAGGCCGCGATGCTGGTTCTTCACGTACCAGGTGCCGAAGCGGCCCAGATCCTGCGGGTCGTATGCGAGATCCTCTGGAAACGGCGCCTCGGCGCAGAGCAGCGACCGATGCCACGCCTTCAGCCAGCGCATGTGCTCGGCGATCGCCAGGTCGAGCTGTTCGAGGATCTCGTGCGTGGACACCGCGGCGGTGGTGGAGGGCGGGTTCATGGAGTCCGGCCTCCGCGGGCCGTGCGGATCACGTGCGGCACCGGATCATGGGTTCAGGCGGTCTGCGCGCTCCAGACGTGAACGCAGTTCCGGCCGTTGCGCTTGGCGGTGTAGAGGGCGGCGTCGGCACGATCAAGCGCCGTTTCGACACTGTCTGTGGCGGTCATCGGCGCCACGCCGACCGAGATACTGACCTGAAGCTGGATGCCGCCCTTGATCGGCACCGACCAGTTGGACACCTTGAGCCGAAGGCGTTCGACGATGGCCCATGCCGCCCGAGGATCGGTGTTCGGCAGGCACATGAGGAACTCCTCCCCGCCGTAGCGATAGACCCGGTCATAGGGCCGGATGCTGGCGGCCAGCAGGGAGGCGACGCTGCGCAGCACGGTGTCGCCGGCAACGTGGCCGTGAGTGTCATTGATGGCCTTGAAGAAATCCAGATCGAACATGGCGACGCAGCAGGGCTGTTCGCTGCGGCTGTGACGGTCGTGCTCGACGTTGAGGTTCGCGAACATCGCCTGCCGGTTGCCGATGCCGGTCAGCGGGTCGATGTTGGCCAGCCGGTTCCAGGTGTCGTTCTCAAGCTTCCGCACATCGGTGTTGAACGCCAGAACCGTTTCCATGAAGGCGCCGTAGTCCTCGGTCGGAACGGTGCCGGTTTCGCGTACGGTGGAAGCGACGGTCTCTCCCTCGCTGACCATGTGCTGAAGCCGGTCGCCGACGCGGTCGAACACCGGATTTTCGGTGAGAACGCGGTGATGCGGCCCGTCATACCACGCCGCGAAATCGGGTCCCCGCATGGTGTCGCGCCGCTCAGCATCGGGGTCGAGCCGCGAAAGGAGGTTGACGTGCCAATCCTTCAGCCACTCGGCATGAGACGCCATGGCCTCTTCGAGGCCCTTCAGCGCCTGAAGGATTGCCTCTGGACGTTCGGTGCCCGCCAGCGCCGCCGGGAGATCGCTTGCCGGAGCGGCAACGGAGCTCCAATCGGCGGACGCCATCTCCGAAGGCGACTCGTTGCCTTGTTCCTGTGCTTTCAATACCCGACTTCCCAAGCTGGCAACGCCAAAAACCCGGACGCCGCCGTGGCAGATTCCCTCCGCCCACGACGCCAAAGCTTCGACCGCACCAGATAAAAAAATCGGCGTTCCGATGGGGAACGCTTCTTTGTTTGCTTGTTTAACGAGTATACCGGATCGTTAACCATAAGAAAGTATACCGGATCGTTAACCATAAGAAAAAGTCCGGAGGTTCACGTTCCGACCGTGCTGGCGAAGGTCTTGCGCAAAGCATCATCGACATCATCCATGCCCGCGGTCACGTTAAGATTTTCAAGCGACGTCACACCGTATCCGTCGATCCCGCAGGGGACGATACCGTCGAAATGTGTCAGATCCGGGGCCACGTTGATGGAGATGCCGTGGTAGGTGACCCAGCGGCGGACGCGAACGCCGATGGCGGCGATCTTCGCCTCGGGTCCGTCATCCGGTATCACCCAGATGCCGATCCGTCCCGGCCGGCGCATACCGGCCACGCCAAAGGCCGAAAGGGTGTCGATGATCCACGATTCCAGGGCGTGGACGAAGGCGCGGACGTCGCCGCCGCGGCGTTTCAGGTCGACCATGACGTAACCGACCCGCTGGCCGGGGCCGTGATAGGTGTACCGCCCGCCACGCCCAGTGGCGTAGACCGGGAAGCGGCCGGGCTCGCGGAGTTCGCTGGAATCGGCGCTGGTGCCGGCGGTATAGAGTGGCGGGTGCTCGAGCAGCCAAATCGCCTCGGCGGCGGTTCCCGCCCGAATCCGGGCGACGCGGTCTTCCATGAAAGCGACGGCGCTGTCGTAATCGACCATGGACGGGCTATCCAGCCACTCGACCGCGCCGTCCCGGCCAGCAATCGTCACAGGGGCGGTTTCGGCCGGTGGGGCGAGGGCTGACGCAGGTTCCGTCACGTCCTCGAAACTCCTCGAATATGGCCGCATCTTGATCGTGCGACCGTGTTTTGCTATGTCCGGCGCAGTGTAACGGCAACGTTTCCCGTTGCCTCAATGGAATTCGCGGTCGTGGCGGAACTGGTAGACGCGCAGCGTTGAGGTCGCTGTGGGGGCAACCCCGTGGAAGTTCGAGTCTTCTCGACCGCACCAATTTCGAGGCCCGCCGCAAGGACGGGCCTCGTTGTTCCTCCGGTCGCGTACATGAGCGGCCAAGCTGCACCAGACCTGGCGGGCGATGGTCGCGCACCGTGCCCGTGGCGAGGGAGGCCGGCGCGATGACCGCTCCCGCAACCGAAGCGGAACGGCACACGGAGGACGCGCTTCCCGAGAGCGCGGACTATGCGCTCAGTCCGGCGACCGTCGAACTGGTGGAGGATGCCCTCGACGTCGGCGATGCGGCGCGCGTCCGCGAACTCATCGAACCGCTCCACGACGCCGACATTGCCGATCTGCTGCAGCATCTGACGACCGAGGAGCGGCGCGAACTCGTCCAGGTCATCCGCACCGATTTCCACCCGGAAATCCTTGCCGAACTCGATGACGCCGTTCGCGACCAGATCATCGACGAGCTCGGCATCGCCGATACCGCCCTTGCCGTCGCGGCGCTGGAAACCGACGACGCTGTTCACGTCATCGAGGAACTGGACGAGGACGAGCAGCAGCAGGTATTGGAGGCGATCCCGGCCGAAGACCGGACGCTCATCGAGCAGGCACTGACCTACCCCGAGGACAGCGCCGGGCGCCTGATGCGCCGCGAGCTCGTCGCCGTGCCCAACTACTGGACGGTGGGCGAGACCATCGACCACATGCGCCAGCTGGCCGACGACGAGGACGACGCCCTGCCGGCCGATTTCTATGACATTTTCGTGGTCGACCCCAGCCACAAGCCGCTGGGTGCGGTTCCGCTGAGCCACCTGCTGCGCACCCGCCGCCCGGTGTCCGTCACCGACATCATGCAAACGGAGATGCGGGTCGTCGCCGCCACCGTCGACCAGGAGGACGTGGCCTACCTGTTCCGCCAGCGCGACCTGACCTCGGCGCCGGTGGTCGACGAGGGCGGTCGGCTGGTCGGCGCGATCACCATTGACGACATCGTCGACGTTATCGACGAGGAGCATGAAGAGGACATCATGCGCCTCGGCGGCGTGGTCGAGGACGACCTCTATAGCGATGCCATCGGCACGGCGAAGGCGCGGTTCACCTGGCTGCTGGTCAATCTCGGCACGGCGGTCGCGGCGTCCATCGTCATCGGCCTGTTCGAAGCGACCATCGAGCAGATGGTGGCGCTCGCCGTGCTGATGCCCATCGTCGCGTCGATGGGCGGCAACGCCGGCACTCAGACCCTGACCGTCGCCGTGCGTGCGTTGGCGACCAAGGAGCTGACGCCGGCCAACGCGCTCCGGGTTATCGGCAAGGAGCTGATCGTCGGCGTCGTCAACGGGATGCTGTTCGCGGTCATCGCCGGCGGCGTCGCCTGGCTCTGGTTCGGCAGCCCATCGATCGCCGTGATCATCGGCGCGGCGATGGTGTTCAACCTGTTGGTCGCGGCGCTGGCCGGCACGACCATCCCGCTGATGCTCGAACGCGCCAACGTCGATCCGGCGATTGCGTCGAGCGTGTTCCTGACCACGGTGACGGACGTCGTCGGGTTCTTCGTCTTTCTCGGCCTCGCCGCGGTGTTCCTGCTTTAGGGGGGCGGGATATGAGCGAGGAGAGCGCGTTCAATAGAGTCAAGCGGTGCCGTCACGGCTACATGATCTACAACCGCAACGACCGCTTCCTCGGCCTGTCGCTGGAGGTCTACGGCGAGTATTCCGAGGGCGAGATCGACCTGCTGCGCCAGATCGTCAAACCGGGAGACACGGTCCTCGATATCGGCGCGAACATCGGTGCCCTGACCGTATTCTTCTCCCAGGCCGTGGGGCCGGAGGGCGTCGTCGTCGCCTTCGAGCCGCAGCGGCTGATCTTTCAGACGCTGTGCGGCAACATCGCCATCAACAGCCTGACCAACGTGGTGTGCCTGAACAACGCGGTCGGCCGCGAGCCCGGCTTCGTGCACGTGCCGGTGCTCAATCCGTACATGGTGCAGAACTTCGGCGGGCTCGGGCTCAAGGACCGGAACGCCGGCGAACGGGTCGCCGCGCTGACGGTGGATGCGCTGAACCTGCAGCGATGCAAGCTGATCAAGATCGATGTCGAAGGCATGGAACTGGACGTCATCGAGGGGGCGACGCACACCATCGAGGAGCGAGAGCCGGTTCTCTACCTGGAGAACAACCGCAAGGAACTCGCCGACGACCTGGTGCGCAGGATCGCCTCGTTCGGCTATCGCCTGTACTGGCACCGGCCGCCGCTCTACAACGCCGACAACTTCGCCGGTCATCCCGAGAACATCTTTGGCAACATCATCTCGCGCAACATGGTGTGCCTGCCGCCGAGCAGCACGACCACCGTGTCGCGGTTGGAACCGGTCGACATCCCCTGAGGCGCCGATGGCCGAAGGCATCCGTGAAGCTCGCGATTCGGACGCCGACGGCCTGATCCGGCTCGTCGGCGCCTGCTGGGCGGAATACCCCGGCTGCGTGCTCGACGTCGACGGCGAGGTGCCGGAGCTTCGCGCCATCGCCAGCCACTTCCGCGACCGGGGCGGCCAATTCTGGGTGGTCGACGCGGTGGAGGAGGTGGCAGCCGGCATCGTCGGCTGCGTCGGCGCCGCGCCGGCAAATGATGCAGGCGGCTGGGAACTGCTCAAGCTCTACGTCGACCCGCGTACCCGGCGCCGCGGCCTCGGGGCGCTGCTGACCGGTCTCGTCGAAGACCTGGCCCAGGCTTCGGCGGGCCGGTTCGTCGAGCTGTGGTCCGACACCCGGTTCACTGCGGCGCACCGGCTCTACGAACGTCTCGGCTATGCGCGGCTGGCCGAGACCCGCGAACTGCACGATCTGAGCAACACCATCGAATACCACTACGTTAAGTCGTTAGTGCGATGAGAGGTGTGCCGCAGAACGCTTGCGCGGCGACGGACGCGTAAACCTGCTTTACCTTTACGTAAACGTTACGTACCCTCTCCCCGATGACGCGGACCTTCTCCATCGCGGACCTCGCCCGCGAGTTCGAGATCACCACCCGGACGATCCGGTTCTACGAGGATCGCGGCTTGATCAGCCCGATCCGCGAAGGCCAGCGCCGCATTTACCGTCCACGCGATCGGGTGCGGCTGCAGCTGATCCTCCGTGGCAAGCGGCTGGGATTCTCCCTCGAGGAGATCCGCGAGATGATCGATCTCTATGACGTCGATCGGTCCGAAGTGGCGCAACTCCGCCACGTCCTCGACAAGGTCGCCGAACGCCAGCACGCGCTGGCCGAGCAGCAGCGGGACATCGCGGCGCTGCAAGAGGAGATGGCGGAACTGGAACGGCGCTGGTCGGCGATGCTGGCCGAGAGGGAGGCACCGCCGCGGGCACGCGCGCGTGGATGACCAGCGGCCGGCTTCCTCCCCTTTAACATTCGTATACGAATGAAATCAGGGCGCACTTTCCGGGAGTGTGCGCTTGCGAAAAGCATTGTCTTTCTACCGATAAAAATGTATGTATACAAATGATATCATCGGCGAAAAACGGTCGATGAGTCGTCGCCGGTGATGGCGCCGGCGCGGCACTCGGAACGGGGAGGAAAGACGATGCCGCAGTTGGCCGGGCCAAAGGACCATTACGGAACCCTGGACCTCTTCATTGGCGGTGATTGGGTGAAGTCGGGGTCGACCACCGCCGACGAGAACACCGATCCGACGACCGGCGCGGTCATTTCCGAGACGCCACTCGCCACCGAGGCCGAAGCGCGCGCGGCGGTCGAGGCGGCGCAGCGCGGGTTCGAAAAACGGCGCCAGGTCGGCGTCCGCGAGCGCGGCCGCAAGCTGTTCGACCTCCGTCATCGGCTGGAAGAGTCGTACGACGTCTTGTGCCGGGTGCTGACCCAGGACCACGGCCGCACCCTCGACGAATCGGAGGGCTCGGTCCGCCGGGTGATCGAGAACGTCGAAAGCGCGTGCTCGGCGCTTTACGCCATGCCGAAGCTGAACGAATACGTCGACCAGCTGACCGCCGGCATCGACGGCTGGATGACCTACGAGCCCCGGGGCGTGTTCCTGATCATCACGCCGGGCAACATCCCCATGCACGCGTGGAGCTCGTTCGTGCCGTATGCGCTGGCCGCCGGCTGCTCGGTGGTGGTCAGTCCGAGCCGCCAGGACCCGGTCGCCGCCGAATACATCTGCCGCGTCACCCAGGATCTGGGTCTGCCCGAGGGGACCATCAATCTCGTGCACGGCGGGCGCCACATCAACGAGTTCATCCTCCGCCAGCCCGAGGTCATGGGCGTCGGCTTCATCGGCTCCACTGCCGTCGGCCAGATCCTGTTCCGGCTCTGCGGCGAGCTGGGCAAGGATTCGTCGCTCAACGGCAACGGCAAGAACTGCGTCGTGATCATGCCCGACGCCGACCTCGACCAGGCCGCCGACCTTCTCTTGCGCGCCTGCTATGGCATGGGCGGGCAGCGGTGCCTCGGCTCCGACACCGTCGTCGTCATCGGCGACGTCTACGACGCGTTCAAGGAGAAGTTCGCCGCCGCGTCGCGGTCGATGACCCTCGGCAGCGGCCTCGACCGTTCCGTCGATCTCGGGCCGATGTGCACCGCCAATGGCAAGACCTCGGTGCTTGACTGGATCGATCGGTCCCTCGGCGACGGCTGCAAGATCGTCGTCGACGGACGCTCGGCGACGGTCGCCGGCATGGAAGGCGGTTACTGGCTGGCGCCGACGCTGCTCGAAGGTGCCGATCCCGGCATGCCGACGACCCGCGACGAGGCCTTCGGACCGGTCGCCGCGCTGATGCGCATGGACAGCCTCGACGAGGTCATCCGCTGGCACAACGACTCCAACAACGACCAGGGTCATTCCGCCTGCATCATGACCGCCTCGGGCTCGAACGCGCGCAAGTTCATCCGCGAGATCGACACCGGCAACGTCGGCGTCAACGTCGCCGTGCCGCAGCCCTACGCCTTCTTCCCGCTGGGCTCGAAGAAGCAGTCGTTCCTCGGCACGTCCAAGTCGCGGTATGCGTCGATGCGCATGTTCCTCGACGAAAAAACCGTCACCACGCGCTGGTGAGCGGGGTTCGCGCTAAGCGACAGCCGAAGTCGAGGTGCCTGGGGCCTGCCTCGTCCTACGACACGGCCCTCCGGGCCTGCTCAGGATGAGGCAAGCTGCTGGCATGATTGACCTCATGCTGAGGAGCGCAGCGTCTCGAAGTAAGAGGTCAATCACCCAGGTTCGATTTGTCCCGGCGGTTAACGTCCGATCTGTTCGTAGACGGCGTGGGCGAGGTCGAGGAGGGTCTGGCGGTCGACGTCGCCGATGATCGCGTAGCCGACCGGGCCGTCGAGCCAGTAGAACGCTCCGGTGTTTCCCGCCGCCTGATACTGGAAGGCGGTCTCGCGGTTGTCGGCGTTGCGCGCCGCATAGAGAGTGATCCGCCGTCCGCCCGCATCCTCGAACATGAACTGTGCCGCGGCGTCACCGTCCGACGGCAACAGCCTCCCGCCAACCAGCCGGAAGCCGGCCGCGCTCAGGTCGGGAACGCGTAGTGGATGGTCAAGCCGCTTCGACAGCCACTTGACCAGATGGGCTTCCTGCGCGGCATCGACTTCGACCGGGTGGCGGACCTCGACGGCGTAGACCCGGTGCGCCGAGATAGCGTCCGCGGCCAGGGTCGTTCCGCCGCCCACCGCCGTCGTCTCCACGCGGTCGCGGGCCAGCCAGCCGCCGCCGAAGCCGACCGCGACCAGCACCAGCGCCGCGGCGATGCGCATCCACGGCGCACGGCGGTTGCGGGCCATGGTCTTCGGGCACAGCCGCGCCGCCGCCGGATCGTCGGCGAGCACGCGTTCGATGGCCTCGCGGCGTTCGGCCTCGAGCCGCCCGTCGGCGTAGGCGTGCAAATCACCGTCGTCGATACGGTCGGGCCCGGTGGTCACTTCACCCTCCTCAGGCTCGGGATCGGGTCGGGGCCGGTCAGCGCCCGCAGCCGGTCGCGCCCCCGCGACAGCCGTGACATCACCGTGCCGATGGGGATGCCGAGCACGTCGGCGACCTCGCGGTAGGCGAGGCCCTCCAGGGCGACCAGCAGGATCACCTGGCGGTGGCCGTCGTCGAGGCTGTCCAGCGCCCGAATCACGTCGAGCGCCGCCAGCCGTCCATCCTGATCGGCCGGCTGCGCCAGGGCTCCGTCGGCGGCTTCCGCCGCCACCTCGGTGCCGCGCCCGGCGCGGCTGCGCGCCTGGTTGGCGTGGATGTTGTGGAGGATGGTGAACAGCCACGCCCGCACGCTGTCGGTCGGTCGCCACAGCTGGCGCCGGCCAAGCGCCCGCTCCAGGCAATCCTGCACCAGGTCGTCGGCGGCGTCGGCATCGCGCACCAGCGCCCGCGCATACCGCCGAAGCGCCGGCACGCACCGCTCCATCTCGTCGAGGAACCCATCCATCGCCGACAGTCTAGCCGTTTCCGCTGCAGACGCCCGCTGTCGAATGAACACGGGGAGGGCGGCAAATATTCCGTTGGCGGTAGGAAGGCCCGAACGCCGGGGCGGTGCCTTGAACACAGACAATGGCGTTGCCTCTCTGAAAGGCAACAATCGGTGGTGGTGATGCGAAAACAAGGTGCTAGAGTCGCGGTTGCACCGTTTGGGCCGTCGCCGCACGGCCCGAGGGGACGGGTCAATAACCGGGGCGGGTCTCAGCCGATATGTCGTCGATGAAGCAGCGGACGTATTACCTGCCGGTGATCCTGCCACTGGTGACGCTGGCCGTCGGCTTCGCCGTGCAGCGCGCCTTGAGCTTTGCCTGGGTGGAGGTGCTTCCGCCGGCGTTCCGCATCGACCGGCTCGCCATCGCCGCCGCGGAAGCCGAGGCGCGCTATCAGGCCGGGGCGCTGTTCGTCATTCTGTTCATGGCCTGCCTGGGCACCGCCGGTTTCGCCTTCATCGCCACATGGCGTAGCACGCCGAAGGAAAAGCGGGTCCGGCTGTTCGTCGAGATTGTCGCCATTGCCGCGGTGACGTTCGGCGTGGTCCTGCTGCTCGAATATGGCGGCCGATTCGCCCGCTATGATCTCGGCGCCGGCGTGTTCGAGCGGACCATCGGCTCCTATCCGTTCGGCGGTGCGATGCTCGGCATCCTCGGTCTTCTCGTGCTGGCCGCGAACGTCGCAGCCCTCGGCGCTGCCGTCGTCATCGCCGTAGCCGCCTGCTGGATGGCGCCACCGACCATCGAGAATCCCGATCCGGGCGAGATCGACGCTTTGGCGGCCGACCTGGCGGGGCGGCTGCGGCTGCTGAAGCACCTCCTTGTCAGCGCCGCAATCCTGCTCGTCGCCGGCCTGTTCTGCATGCAGGGATGGCGGCACTGGCCGGCCGCATTCATGGCCGACGAAAAGGTCAAGGCGAGCTACCTGGCCATCGCCGACGCCTCGGTTCAATTCGAGGCATCCCTCTACGTGGTCATCCTGATCGCCGCGTTCCTGCCGGTCGCCATGCATCTGAAAGCGGCCGGGTCGAAACTGGCCGATGCAATGGCCGAAGCCGATCCGTCGGTAGCGTCGGCGCGGGAACGTTGGCTGAAGTCCCGCGGGCTGATGCTCACGCCGTGGGAGCGTGCGCAGCGTATCCTCGCCGTCATTTCGCCGTTCCTTCCGGCGGTCACGCCGTCTCTCATCGACGCGGTCGAGCGTCTGTTCTCCGGCTAGGGCGCTTTTCGGCGGTCCACCCAAGCATATGCGGCGGCCGGGTAGTTGACGTTTACGTAAACGTCAACTACAGTCGGACATGTCGAATCCGTAGCTCCGGGGGACTGATGTCCGATTTCACGCCCGCCGATCCCAATTTCGAACGGCGCATCCGCGGCAGTTTCGCCAAGCAGGGCATCATGAGCCACATCGGCGCCGAGATGACCGAGGTCGGCCCCGGCTCGTGCGAGATCCGCTTGCCCTATGGCGAGCACCTGTCGCAGCAGCACGGGTTCTTCCACGGCGGCGTCGTCGCCACCATTGCCGACTCCGCCGCTGGTTACGCCGGCTTCACGCTGATGCCGGCGGACGCCGGCGTATTGACCGTCGAGTTCAAGATCAACCTGATGGCACCGGCGCGGGGCGAGCTCTTACTCGCCCGCGGTCGTGTGCTGCGTCCCGGCCGCACGCTGACCGTCAGCCATGCCGACGTCTACGTCGTTCACGAGGGCCGCGAGCGGGCTTGCGCGATCCTTCAACAGACGTTGATGACCATCACCGGCCGTAGTGACGTGGTCGGATAACGCGCGGCGACGAACGCCGTCGTCGTGCCTTGGTGGCACGCGCGCCGCCGCGTATAGTCGAGACAACAAACCCCGAGAGGGACGATGATCCCCAACGCGCTTCCGACCTTGAACTTCAACCTCGGCGAGACCGCCGACATGCTCCGCGACTCGGTGCAGAGCTTCGCCTCCGACGAGATCGCCCCGCGCGCCGCCGATATCGACGAGACCAACGCCTTCCCCCAGGAGCTATGGCGGAAGATGGGCGATCTGGGCGTGCTCGGCATCACCGTCGAGGAGGAGTATGGCGGTGCCGGCATGGGTTACCTGGAGCATTGCGTGGCGATGGAGGAAATCAGCCGCGCCTCGGCCTCTGTGGGCCTCAGCTACGGCGCGCACTCCAACCTCTGCGTTAACCAGATCCGCCGCAACGGCACCGAGGAGCAGCGGCAACGCTACCTGCCGAAGCTGATCTCGGGTGAGCACGCCGGCGCGCTGGCGATGAGCGAAGCGGGCGCCGGTTCCGACGTGGTCTCCATGCGCCTTAGGGCCGATCGGAAGGGCGACCACTACGTGCTCAACGGCACCAAGATGTGGATCACCAACGGCCCCGAGGCCGAGACCCTGGTCGTCTATGCCAAGACCGACCCGCACGGTGGCCCGCGTGGTATCACCGCGTTCATCATCGAGGCCGGGTTCAAGGGGTTCTCCAAGGCGCAGAAGCTGGACAAGCTGGGCATGCGCGGGTCCAACACCTGTGAGCTGGTGTTCGAGGACTGCGAGGTTCCGGCCGAGAACGTGCTCGGCCAGGAAGGGCGCGGCGTCAACGTGCTGATGAGCGGCCTCGACTACGAGCGCCTGGTGTTGTCGGCCGGGCCGCTGGGCATCATGCAGGCCTGCATGGACGTGGTGGTGCCCTATGTTCACGAGCGGGTGCAGTTCGACCAGCCGATCGGCGCCCAGCAGCTGATGCAGGGCAAGCTCGCCGACATGTACACGACGATGAACGCCTGCAAGGCCTACGTCTACATGGTCGCCCAGGCCTGCGACCGCGGCGAGACGACGCGCAAGGACGCTGCTGGTGCCATCCTCTATGCGTCCGAAAAGGCCACCTGGATGGCGCTCGAAGCCATCCAGTGCCTCGGTGGCAACGGCTATATCAACGAGTATCCGACCGGCCGGCTGCTGCGCGACGCCAAGCTCTACGAGATCGGCGCCGGCACGTCCGAGATCCGCCGCTGGCTGATCGGCCGGGAACTGTACGAAGAGACGAGATAACGGCGAACAGGGGGGCGCAACCACCATGCCGACGTGTCTGATTACCGGGGCGAACCGGGGACTGGGACTGGAGTTCGTCCGTCAGTATGCCGCCGACGGTTGGAAGGTGGTGGCCACCTGCCGCCGGCCCGACGACGCCGAGGCGTTGCGCGGCCTGGATGGCGACATCACCATTCATCCCCTCGACATTACTGACTTCGCCCAGGTCGAGGCGCTGGCGAAGACACTGGCGACCCTGCCCATCGACCACTTGGTCAACAACGGCGGCATTTACGGGCCCCGGGTCGTGCCGTACGACCACATCGACTACGCGGCATGGGCCAACGTTTTCAGGGTCGACACCATGGCCCCGATGAAGGTGAGCGCGGCGTTCCTGCCGAACGTCACCAAGGGCCAGCACAAGAAGATCATCACGGTGACCAGCAAGATGGGCTCGATGGCCGACAACACGTCGGGCGGGTCCTACATCTACCGCTCGGCCAAGGCGGCGCTCAATGCGGCGATGAGGAGCCTCGCCCTCGACGTTGCCGACAGGGGCATCACCGTCGTCGTCTTGCATCCCGGCTGGGTGCGCACCGACATGGGCGGGCCCGGCGCGCTGATCGACGCCTTCGAGAGTGTCGCCGGCATGCGCCAGGTTGTCTCGAACCTGCGCTTCGAGGACTCGGGCAAGTTCTTTAATTACGACGGCGCTGAGGTCCCCTGGTAAGGGCGACCCCGACCGGCGGCGGGAGACGATGAGCGACACCCTGGAGTTCTACTTCGACTTCACCTCACCGTACGGCTACTTCGCCAGCCTGCGCGCCGATGCCCTTGCCGAGGATGCCGGGCGGCGGGCGGTGTGGCGGCCGTTCATGCTGGGAGCGGTGTTCAAGGAAACCGGCAACGCGCCGCTCGCCGATCAGCCCTTGAAGGGCGCCTATTGCCGCCACGACTGGGAGCGCATGGCGAAGATGATGGACGTTCCGTGGGTGCTGCCCGACCCATTTCCCATCGCCGCCCTGGCCGCATCGAGGGCCTTCTACTGGCTCGACGATTCGGACAGCGACACCGCCAAGGACTTCGCCAAAGCGACCTATCACGCCTATTTCAGCGAAGGCCGCGACATCCGCGAGGCCGACGTACTGGCATCGGTCGCCGCGCCGCTGGGCATCGATCCGGACCAGATGCTGCTGGCCATCTCCGAGCCGGCGGTCGAGCAGCGGCTCAAGGACGAGACCGACAAGGCGATTGAGCGTGGCGTTTGCGGCTCGCCGTTCTTCATCGTTGACGGCGAGGGCTTCTGGGGATCGGACCGCCTGTGGATGGTCAAGAAATGGATGGCGGGGAAGCGCAACTGGTAGCGCGGCGGGACCGCGGGGAGGAACGCCGATGGCGTTGAAAAAAGGCGTCAAGCAGCTCGTAGCCGAGGCCGAGGAAACCATCGAAACCATTGGTGCCGGCGATGCGCTGAAGCTTCACGGCGGCGAGGATGTCGTCTTCGTCGATCTCCGCGATGTCCGCGAGGTTGACCGCGACAGCATGGTTCCTGGCGCCCTTCACGTGCCCCGAGGGATGCTCGAATTCTGGGTCGGCCCCGAGAGTCTCTATCACAAGGACGTCTTCGCCTCCGGCAAACGGTTCGTGCTCTATTGCAATCTCGGCTGGCGCTCGGCCCTTGCGGCCAAGGTGCTGGGCGAGATGGGGCTGGAGCCGGTGTGCCACGTCTCGGGCGGCTTCGAGGGCTGGAAGGCCGCCGGCGGCGAAGTCGCCGAACGTAAGAAGAAGGGCTGACATGGGAGCCTACAAAACCGCCGTCAATCCGCGTTCGGAGGCGTTCCGCGAGAACGCCGAGGCGATGGAGGCGTTGGTCGGCGACCTCAGGGCCCGGGTCGCCGAGATCAAGCAGGGCGGCGGCGAACGCGCCCGGTCCAAGCACGCCGAACGCGGCCGGCTTTTGCCGCGCGAACGCATCCGCCGGCTCCTCGACGTCGGCTCGCCGTTCCTCGAACTGTCCCAGCTTGCCGCCTACGGGATCTACGACGGCGAGGTACCGGCGGCCGGCATCGTTACCGGTATCGGCCGCATTCACGGCATCGAGTGCATGGTCATCGCCAACGACCCGACGGTGAAGGGCGGCACCTACTACGGCCTGACGGTGAAGAAGCACGTCCGCGCCCAGGACATCGCCCTGGAGAACAACCTGCCGTGCGTCTACCTGGTCGAGTCCGGCGGCGCCAACCTGCCGCAGCAGGACGAGGTGTTCCCCGACCGCGACCACTTCGGGCGCATCTTCTACAACCAGGCCAACATGTCGGCGGCCCGCGTGCCGCAGATCGCCGTCGTCCACGGAAGCTGCACCGCCGGCGGCGCCTACGTGCCGGCGATGTCGGACGAGAGCATCATCGTCAAGAACCAGGGCACCATCTTCCTCGGCGGCCCGCCGCTGGTGAAGGCGGCGACCGGCGAGGTGGTGTCCGCCGAGGACCTGGGCGGCGCCGACGTCCACACCCGCACCTCGGGTGTGGCGGACCATTACGCCCTCGACGACGGCCACGCGCTGGCCATCGCGCGGCGCGTCGTCGCCAACCTCAACCGCGACAAGCAGCCCGGCCTCACCGTCCGCGAGCCGCGGCCGCCGGCTTACGATCCCCGCGAGATCTACGGCGTCGTCCCCACAGACCTGAAGAAGCCCTACGACGTTCGCGAGGTCATCGCCCGCATCGTCGACGGCTCCGAGTTCCACGAGTTCAAGCAGCTCTACGGCACGACGCTGGTCTGCGCCTTCGCCCACATCTTCGGCTATCCGGTCGGCATCATCGGCAACAACGGCATCCTGTTCTCGGAGTCGGCACTGAAGGGCGCGCATTTCGTCGAGCTGTGCAGCCAGCGGGGCATCCCGCTGATTTTCCTGCAGAACATCACCGGCTTCATGGTCGGCTCCAAGGTCGAGGCCGGCGGCATTGCCAAAGACGGCGCCAAGATGGTCACAGCCGTCGCCTGCGCCCGGGTCCCCAAGTTCACGGTCATCGTTGGCGGCTCCTTCGGCGCCGGCAACTACTCCATGTGCGGTCGCGCCTACAGCCCCCGGTTCCTGTGGATGTGGCCCAACGCGCGCATCTCGGTGATGGGCGGCGAGCAGGCGGCGGGCGTGCTGTCGACGGTCAAGCGCGACGGCCTCGAGGAGCGCGGCATCGACTGGCCGGCCGACGAGGAGACCGAGTTCCGCAAACCCATCCTCGATCAGTACGAGAGCCAGGGCCATCCGTACTACGCGAGCGCCCGGCTGTGGGACGACGGCATCATCGACCCGGCTGAGACGCGAACCGTGCTCGGCCTCGGCATCTCGGCGGCGCTCAACGCGCCGGTCGAGAAGACCACCTTCGGCGTGTTCCGGATGTAGGTAGAGGGGGGCGCCGTGCAGCTTCAGTTCGTTGGGTGCGGGGATGCCTTCGGGTCGGGCGGCCGGTTCAACACCTGCTTCCATGTCACCGGCGATGGCGTCAATTTCTTCATCGACTGCGGTGCGTCGTCGATGATCGCGATGAAGCGGCTGGGCATCGATCGCAACGCCATCGACACCATCCTGATCACCCATTTCCACGGCGACCATTTCGGCGGCATCCCCTACCTGATACTCGACGCCCAGTTCTTCTCCAAGCGCACGACGCCGCTGACCATCACCGGGCCGCCGGGATTGTCGACGTGGTATCCGCGGGTCATGGAAACGACGTTTCCCGCTTCGACGACGGTGGCGCCGAAGTTCGATCTCGACCTTGTCGAACTGGAGCCGGAGGAGGAGCGAACCCTCGGCCCGCTCGCCGTGACGCCCTTCGCGGTGAACCACGGTGCCAGCGGTGCCGGACCGTTCTATGCCTACCGCATCGCCGTCGGCGGCCGCATCCTCGCCTACACCGGCGACAGCGAATGGACGGACACGCTGATCGACGCCGGGCGCGACGCCGATCTTTACGTCTGCGAAGCCTACTTCCGCGAGAAAGCTGTCCAACTGCACCTCAATATCGCCGCCATCGAGGCCCATCTCGACGCGATCAACCCCAGGCGGCTGGTGCTGACGCACATGAGCGATGACGTGCTCTCTCACCTCGGCGAGATCGGCCACGAGTTTGCCGAGGACGGCATGGTCGTGGAGTTTTGACGATGGGCGGCGCGGGGTACCAACGGCCATGAGCGACGACGTCATCCTTGTCGAGATCGACGGCAGCGGTGTCGGGTGGCTCACCCTCAACCGGCCGGCGACGCACAATGCCTTCGACGACGCGCTGATCGCGCGGATGACCGAGGCGCTGGAGGGCCTCGGCGCCAACGCGGACGCCCGCGCCGTCGTGCTGGCGGCCAACGGCAAGTCGTTTTCGGCGGGCGCCGATCTCGGTTGGATGCGCCGGGTCGCCGAGTACACCTTCGAGCAGAACGTCGACGACGCCATGGGATTGGCGCGCATGCTGCGCACCCTCGACCGGCTGCCCAAGCCGACCATCGCCCGCGTGCAAGGGGCGGCGCTGGGCGGCGGCGTCGGCCTTGTTGCCGCCTGCGATATCGCCATTGCCGCCGACACCGCGACGTTCGCGCTGACCGAGGTGAAACTCGGGCTCGTGCCCGGCGCCATCAGCCCCTATGTGATCGCCGCCATCGGCGCCCGCCAGGCGCGCCGCTACTTCCTCACCGCCGAGCGGTTCGATGCGGTGCGGGCGTTGGAGATGGGGCTCGTGCACATGATCGCGCCGGCAGACGGGCTCGACGGGGCCGTTGGCGAAGTGCTGGAGACGTTGGCGGCGAACGGGCCGCAGTCGATGGCCGCTGCCAAGGACCTGGTCTACGCCATCGCCGGGCGGCCCATCGACGAAGACGTCATGCGCGAGAGCGCCGAACGCATCGCCCGCGCCCGCGCCTCCGACGAAGGCCGCGCCCGGGTGCAGGCGTTCCTCGATAGGCGGCGGGGAGGATGACCGTGAGCCGCATGTTCTCCAAGATATTGATTGCCAACCGGGGTGAGATCGCCTGCCGGGTGATGCGCACGGCGAAGCGGCTGGGCATCGGCACGGTCGCGGTCTACTCCGACGCCGATGCCGGGGCGCTGCACGTGGCCATGGCCGACGAGGCCTACCGCATCGGCCCGGCCGAGGCGGCGGAGAGCTATCTCGTCGCCGAGCGCGTCCTCGCCGCCGCCAAACAGGCCGGCGCCGAAGCCATCCATCCGGGGTACGGGTTTCTCTCCGAAAATGCCGACTTCGCCGATGCCTGTGCCGCCGGCGGCGTCACCTTCATCGGCCCGCCCGCCGACGCCATCCGTGCCATGGGCCCGAAGAGCGCCGCCAAGGCGATCATGGAAACGGCGTCGGTCCCCGTCGTCCCGGGCTATCACGGCGAACACCAGGAGATCGCCGTGCTTTCCCAGGCCGCTGAGGAGATCGGCTATCCGGTGTTGATCAAGGCCTCCGCCGGCGGCGGCGGCAAGGGCATGCGGGTGGTCGAGGCGGCAGAGGGTCTGGAGGAGGCCGTGGCCTCGGCCCGGCGCGAATCCGCTGCCGCCTTCGGCGACGAGCGTCTGCTCATCGAGAAGTACTTGGCCCGGCCGCGCCACGTGGAGATGCAAGTGTTCGCCGACGCCCGAGGCAACGCCGTCCACCTGTTCGAGCGCGACTGCTCGGTGCAGCGCCGCCATCAGAAGATCATCGAGGAAGCGCCGGCGCCCGGCCTCGACGGCGCGCTTCGCCGCCGGATGGGCGAGGCGGCGGTCGCCGCGGCGAAGGCCATCGGCTACGTCGGCGCCGGGACCGTCGAGTTCCTGCTCGGCGACGACGAAGCCTTTTACTTCATGGAGATGAACACGCGCCTGCAGGTAGAGCATCCGGTCACCGAATACATCACCGGCCTCGACCTCGTCGAATGGCAGCTACGCGTCGCCGCCGGTACGACACTGCCACTCACCCAGGACGACGTCACTGCCCGCGGCCACGCCTTCGAAGGGCGGATCTATGCCGAGGACCCGGCCCGCGACTTCCTGCCGGCGACCGGGACGCTCCGCCACCTGCGGTTCCCGGCCGAGGGTCCGCACGTCCGCATTGATACGGGCGTGCGCGAAGGCGACACCATCGGTATCCACTACGATCCGCTGATCGCCAAGCTCATCGTCTGGGACGAAGACCGTGCCCAGGCCCTGGCCCGGCTGCGCCGGGCCCTGGCCGACGTGCAAGTCGTCGGCCTATCGACCAACACCGGTTTTCTCGCGACCCTCGCCGGCCATCCGGCGTTCGCCGGCGGCGATCTCGACACCCACTTCATCGACCGCCACCGGGGCGACCTGTTCCCCGACGCGCGGCCGGTGCCGGCGCGCATCCTGGCGCTGGCCTGTCTGGATGTCCTGTTGAGGCGCGATACCGAGGCGCGCGCCGCCGCCGAGCGTTCGGCCGACCCCTACAGTCCCTGGCATTCCACCGACGGCTGGCGGCTCAACGACGACAATTTCCACATCCTCACGTTCTTGGATAGCGACGTGCGCGCCGCCGTCCTTGTTCACTACCGGACGGGGCATGTGCTTCTGGAGGTTCCCGGCACCGCGCCGATGACCGCCGGCGGCGAGATCGACGCAAGGGGCGACCTGATCGCCGATCTCGACGGCGCTCGCACCCGTGCAACCGTGGTGCGCCATGGCGACGACCTGACCATCATCGAAGGCGGCGTCAGCCACCGCTTGACCATCGACGATCCCGCCGCCCGCGCCGAGGCCCAGGAGGCGGCGGCCGGCGGCCTCACCGCGCCGATGCCGGGCAAGGTCATCGCCGTTGCCGTCGCCGCAGGAGAAACGGTGACGCGAGGTTCGACGCTCATGGTCCTGGAAGCGATGAAAATGGAGCACGCGGTCACCGCCCCGGCCGACGGTACCGTCGCCGCAGTCCACTACGCCGTCGGCGAGCAGGTGGAAGAGGGCGCCGAGCTGGTGACATTCGAGGACGACGGCGGCTGATGCCGCGGAAACCGGTTTCCAGCGTGACATCAGACGGGTTCGACAGTTACCCCGGCCTTGAAGGGATCGAACCGCCCGCGCGGACGCTGCTTCGCTCGGCGGTCCGGCGAGTTTCGATTCCGGCAGGCGAGGCGGTGTTTCGCGCCGGCGCCCCGTGCGCCGGCTACGTGCTGGTGATTTCCGGCAGCGTCCGTGTCCAGATGGTTGCCGAGTCCGGCCGCGAGATCGTCCTCTATCGGGTCGAAGACGGTCAGACTTGCATCCTGACCACGGCGTGCCTGATGGCGAGCGAGGACTATGCCGCCGATGCGGTCACCGAAACAGACGTCGACGCGGCTTTGCTCGGCGCCGCCGATTTCCACCGGCTTCTTGCCGAGTCGGCGGCATTTCGCGGGTTCGTTTTCGAATCCTATGGAGTCCGTCTCGCCGATCTGATGGCGCTGATCGACGAGGTCGCATTCCGGCGCATCGACGTGCGTTTTGCCGAGTTCCTGGTCGGCAAAAAGGATGAAAAGAACTGCCTCCTCATCACCCACCAGGAACTGGCGGTCGAACTGGGTTCGGCGCGCGAAGTGGTCAGCCGCCAGCTGAAGGAGTTCGAACGCCGCGGCTGGGTCGGCCTCGGCCGTGGCCAGATCCACCTTACGGATGTCGGTGCGTTGACAGAGTTCATTGCCGGCGCCGCTCGGTGACCAAGTCACAGACGCGGTGTCGGCGGACGTGGTTTCCTTGCGGTCAAATCTTGGATCATTTGCCGCAAACGGAGCTTCTGCCATGCAACGCAACGTCGGAAACCTTGACCGCATCCTGCGGATCGTCGCGGGGATCGTGCTGATCGCCATCGTCTTCGTCGGTCCCCAGACGCCTTGGGGTTGGATCGGGCTGGTGCCGCTGGTCACCGCCTTCGTCGGCTGGTGCCCGGCCTACCGTCTGCTGGGCATCCGGACCTGCCCTGTCGAAAAAGCCGCCTAGCAAACCGACCCTCTCAGATATCTCAGGACGCGCCGGCATCTCCGGCGCGTCTTGGCATCCAGCGGCATCTGAATCGGCGGCGCGGTCGATCGGCTGCCAGATTGCCCCTCTCCCCAACGTCGCCACGAACGTTGCCGGACGGCACCAGTCCACATCGAACGATTCATCGGCGCGCTTAACATCGCGCCCGTGGCGGGGTATCTATACCGCATGGTGGAAAACTGCGCGGGTGTGTGATCGGCCTCCGGTCCGCATCAAAACCATGCCGCCCCAAGATCAGATCGTCGCCTACGACTTCTCGCGCCTGCAGGTGCTCCTCGTCGAGGATTGCGCGCCGATGCGCAAGCTGTTCAAGAACGTGCTCCACGCGCTCGGCATGAAGCGGATCGTCGAGGTCAAGGACGGGACGGATGCATTGCAGGCTTTGGACGGCTATTTCGCCGACGTCATCTTCGTCGACCAGGAGATGGCGCCGATGAACGGCACGGATTTCGTCCGCGAAGTCCGCGCCGGGACCGACGGCATCAATCCGTTCACGCCCGTGATCATGGTGTCCGGCCACACCGAGGTCTCGCGCATCCTTGCCGCCCGCGACGCCGGCGTCACCGAGTATCTGGCCAAGCCCATCTCGGCCAAGTTGGTCCTTTCGCGGCTCCGTTCGGTAGTCGAGAACCCCCGCCCGTTCATCCGCACAGAGGAGTTTTTCGGACCCGACCGTCGGCGCCGGCAACTGCCGTTCGACCAGGCCGACCGGCGCAAGAAGCCCCACGAGTATTTGGGGCCGTTTCGTCAGAACACCCGCTGAGCCGATGCGTCTGCCGTCCGAAGTCAGGATCGTCGAAGTCGGCCCCCGCGACGGGCTCCAAAACGAGCCGGGAACCGTGCCGTTGGATGCCAAGGTCGCGCTGATCGAGCGGCTGGCCGAGGCCGGAGTGCCGGCCGTCGAAGCCGGGAGTTTCGTCTCGCCCAAATGGGTGCCGCAAATGGCCGACACGGCCGAGGTCCTGGCGGCGATCACGCGACGGCCGGGAACGGCCTATCCCGTGCTGACCCCCAACATGACGGGTTTGCGCAAGGCGATCGAAGCGGGCGTCGAGGAGGTTGCCGTTTTCGGAGCCGCCTCCGAAACGTTCTCTCAGCGGAACCTCAACTGCTCGATCCAGGAAAGTCTCGATCGCTTTGCCGAGGTCGCATCCGCCGCCCACAAGGCGGGCATGCGCGTGCGCGGTTATGTCAGCTGCGCCCTTGGCTGCCCGTACGAGGGCGAAATCGAGCCGGCCGCCGTCGCCGCGGTCGCCGAGCACCTGAACGGGTTCGGCTGCTACGAAATCTCGCTCGGCGACACCATCGGCGTGGGCACGCCGGCGAAGGCACAGGCAATGGTCGACGAGGTCGCCCGTGTGGTGCGGTTCGAAAACGTGGCCGCGCACTTCCACGACACCTACGGCCAAGCCCTGGCCAACATCCTCGCCGTCCTCGAACGCGGCGTCGCCACCGTCGATTCCTCGGTTGCCGGTCTCGGCGGCTGTCCCTATGCGCGCGGCGCCTCCGGCAACGTCGCCACCGAGGATGTGCTCTACATGTTGAACGGGTTGGGCATTGGCACCGGTGTCGACCTCGATGCGGTCGCCGCGGCGGGGCTGTTCATCTGCGGGGTGCTCGGTCGCGAGCCGGCGTCGAAGGTCTCGCAGGCGATGTCGGCGCGCCTACGGGAATGACACTCCATCTCATCAAGCTCGCGGTCGGCGTGGACGATGTCGATCATCTCGCGGAGCTGCAGGCCCGTCGCCTCGCGCAGGCCGGGGCCGAGAACCGCGCGCCGGTGCTTCGCCACGTCACTCGCCACGCGCCGCGACGAGCCGAGGAATTGCTCACCGGCGGTTCGCTCTATTGGGTTATCCGGGGATGGGTGCGGGTCCGACAGAAACTGGTTGGCCTTGATCCGGTGATCGGCGACGGCGTGCGCCGGTGCGCACTGGTCCTCGATCCGCTCTTGGTTCGGACCGTGCCGAGGGCGCACCGCCCGTTTCAGGGATGGCGCTATCTACCCGGGTCGAAGGCGCCACCGGATACGACCGATGGGGATGGCGTGGCCGACGTTCCTGAACACATGGCTGCCGAACTGAGAGAACTGGGACTTCTGTAAATGACTGAGCGCACGTTCAAAGGGATGTTCCCCTACCTGGTTTCGCCCATCGACGATCGCGGCGCGGTGAAGACGGAGGTGATGGGGCGCTTGGTCGACCATGTTATCGCCGGTGGCGTCCACGGCTTGACGCCGCTCGGCAGCACCGGCGAATTTGCGTATCTGACCTGGGACCAGCGGGTCCAGGTCGTGGCGGCGACACTGGAGGCCAATGCCGGGCGTGTGCCGGTGACCGCCGGGATCGCCGCGACGACGACGGTGGAGGCCTGCCGGCAGGCGGCGGCCTTCGAGAACATGGGGGTCGACGGCATCGTCGCCGTGATGGATGCCTATTTCCCCATTCCCGAGGACGGCGTCGTCGCCTATTTCTCCGCGATCGCAGAGGCCGTGTCGTGTCCGGTGGTGATGTACACGAACCCCAATTTCCAACGGTCGGACCTGACGCTGTCCGCCATCGACCGTCTCGCCAACATCCCCAACATCCGCTACATCAAGGATGCCTCGACCAATACGGGGCGGCTGCTGTCGATCATCGAGATGACCGGCGACCGGCTGCAGGTCTTCGCCGCATCATCGCACATCCCGGCGGCGGTGATGCTGATCGGCGGCGTCGGCTGGATGGCCGGACCGGCGTGCCTGATCCCCGCTGAAAGCGTCAACCTGTACGACCTCTGCGTCGCCGGCCGCTGGGAGGAGGCGATGGCGGCGCAACGGCGCCTGTGGCGGGTCAACCAGGTGTTCGCGAAGTACTCCCTTGCCGCCTGTGTCAAGGGCGGACTGGAGATGATGGGGTTCGACGTCGGGCCGCCGCTCGCTCCGCAGCCGGCGCTGAACGACGCCGGCCGTGCCGAGGTGCGGCGTGCGCTGGAGACCGCGGGCGTTCTTTAGCGTGGTGGACAACCGATCAGGATAAGGAGAAAACGGTTGCAAACCGTTGATCTTGGGGATCGAATACGGCGCTTTGGAGATGATCCGGCGTCGCCGGAAGAGCTAGGCCGCTGCTCCGTACGCGCCGCAGACGGTGTGCGGGTTCCGGAGCGATCAGGACGCAGGATCGGGAGACCGCTACCGTGATGACCCCCGCAGACGACCACGAGGTCATCAATCCGCCGCACAAACTGGCCTCCAAGGTCGGCACCGGCGGACCGGGCGCGGTGACGCCGGAAGTCCTCGAGCAGGCCGAACAGGTCATCGTCGGCATGACCGACAATTACCTCGAATGGGTCGAGCGCGACCTCGAATCCATCGACGCGGCCTACCGATTGCTGGCAGCGGAACCGGATAAGGCCGACGAGCACGTCAAGACGATCTTCGGGATCTCTCATGACATCAAGGGCCAGGGCGGGAGCTTCGGGTACCTGCTGATGACGGCCATCGGCAACGAGCTGTGCCGCTTCATCGAAGCCCGCGAGACCGTCGGTCCCGGCGATATCGAGGTCATCCGCCTGCATATCGATGCAATGAAGGTCGTCATCGGCGACCGCTTGCGCGGCGACGGCGGCGACAGGGGTGAATCGCTGCTGATCGGCCTGCAACAGGTCATCGACAAAGTCACCAAAGGCTGACGCCGACGTGGCGCCGGTGGCCTTCTCCGGACGCGCCGCGCGCCGCATCGCGACGCTTCTCATTTTTCTCGCCATCGCCGGGGCGGCGTTTTTGGGGTTCCGCGCGACCCGGCCGCCCATTCCCGATGACAGCGACTTGACGGTCGTCGAGCGGGTTCGCTCGGTGATGATTCTGCGCCACCTCCTGGCCGAAGCCGAGGCCGGCGACGTCGAAGCCCGATACTACCTCGGCCGCATGGCGGCGCGGGGGGACGGCATATCGCGTTCCCTGGACAAGGCCATAGGGTGGTTGCGACCGGCGGCGGAGCAGGGGCACATCGGTGCACAGGTCGAACTGGGCCGCGCCTTGCTGTCGGAGAACGGTGCTGGACCCGACGCCGTCGAAGCCGCGAGATGGCTGCGGGCCGCCGCCGAAGGGGAAAACGCGGAAGCGCAGGCGACGTTGGGATTGCTGCTGTCGATGGGACGGGGCGTCGAATAGAACCTCGTCGAAGCCGCGAAATGGTACCAGCGCGCCGCGGATCAAGGGCACCCGGTCGCGATGACCGAGCTGGGCGGGCTCTACGTTCTAGGCGCCGGCGTTCCGCATGATCCTGGGGCGGCGGCGAACCTATTTCATGCAGCGGCACAGCGCGGCCACGCCACGGCGATGACCGAGCTGGGTCGGCTGTATGTCGCCGGCTCCGGCGTTCGCCAAGATCCTGGTGAGGCCAGGCGTCTGTTCGAAGCGGCAGCGGAATTGGGCGATGCCCGTGCCCTGTTCAATCTCGGGATGTTGTACTGGAGCGGCATGCTGGGCCGCCGCGACGCGGCGATGGCCGCTCATTGGTACCGCCGGGCCGCGGAGCACGGCATCGCACTCGCGCAGGCGCGGCTCGGCGTCATGCATACCGCCGGCGAGGGGGTCGATCGGGACCTTGAATCCGCCTATCGCTGGCTGTTGATCGCGGCGCGGACGGCGAAAGAAAATTGGCTGCAGCAACAGGCATTGGGCCGCGCCCAATCGGTGCGATCTGAGTTGACGCCCGAGGAACAGGCGCGCGCCGAGCAGTCGGCGCGGCAATGGCAGGCGAAGCCCAAGTAAAAAGCTATCGACTGGGCGGGACCTGGTTTCGGAAGTCCGTCAGCCAGGCCAGCCGTGCCTCGAGCAATCCGATGTCGTGGTCCAGCCAGGGAACCAAGTAGCCTCCGTCGCTGCAATGGTGTTGGCGCAGGTCGTCGAGGCGGGCGAGTTCCTGTTCGCACGCCTCGACCAAAAGGTCGGCCTGCTCGTACTGATCCGAGGATTCGAGCAGATGGAGGAATCGGAACTTCAAGGCGATGATGAGTTTGTTGAGCTCGGTCGCGGCGGCGCGGACGTTCGCCGTCAGCAGCAGGCGCGTTTCGGCGCGGCCCGCGTCCGTAACGCGCAGTGGCGCGTCCACCTGGTTTCCCGTCGATTCGACCAGTCCCTCGTACTTCAGCAATTCGATGGAATGACCCATCACCTCGGGTGACGGCCCGATCACGTGACTGACGAAGTAGCGCACGCTCGTCGCCAAGGCGGCATAGCTCATCGGTTCCAGCGCCAGCGTGCCGAGGGCGCACAGCCGGATGGCTTCCTTGGGCGTCAGGGTGTTGTCGGAAAACATGGCACCGAACGTCGATCACGGCCTTATCAGACATCGAGGCTAGCGCATCGGCCGGCCATATTGAACCGTTGTCGTCGCTTGGCCCCTCCGCGCATGGCTCGGAATCCGGAAGGATTCGCCGCGTGCAAATGCGGTGGCACGCTACGGCGGGTTGAATTTTCGGCGATTTTCGCCTATCGTTTTGGGTGGAGGATCTGCGGGTAGAGGGTATCCGTGTATGCGGGGGCGGTCGAGGAACCGCCGGAGAGATTGAGGACGAAATCCGGTGAGCGACGCGGTCACGGGGACAAATTCGGACGACGTGGGCTATCGCCCGGGCGACAAGCGTTGGCTGGGCCAGCTGTTGTGCGGGGTGTCGGCGCTGACGACCCTTGGGATTGTCGCGCTTGTCTCGGCCTACTTGATGTCGTCGGCGGTCGATACGTCGACGGTGGCCGAGGATGCCGAATCTTTGGACAAGTTCTCGACTGCCGCGGGCGCCGAGGAAAAAGACTGATTCGCCGGCTTCTCGCCTGATTTACGAACCGCCGCCTTGTGCGGCGGTTTTGATTTTTGCGCCACCGGCCCGACGCCCGCGGCGATCGGCAATGAGACCGCCCGCGAGCCTGCCTGCGCACCTGTGATCGTGGTCACAGCCTGCCCCACGCCCGGGCGGCGATAATCAAGCATCAGAATCTATAGGGAAATATGAACGCGCCTCGACCCGAAGGGGGGGCAGATGCGACGACTGTCGATGATTCCGATCCGACAAATCCGCGGCGTCCGCGATGGTTTGGCTTGGCCGTCCGTGCGGGCGCTGCCGTGGCGCTGTCCGTCGGACTAAGCCTTGGGTCGGTGGGCGCGGAAGCTGACCCGGTAGATCCCTTCACCGAAATCGCGGCTGGTCCCGAGGGATCGCTGTCCGATTCCCTCGCGGCAGTTTTTCCCGAACTGGTCCGTCTTGCCGACGACGAGGATGAATCGTGGATGCTGCCGGCCACGGCTGCCACGATCGAGGCGCGGCCCATCATTCGCCACGCCGGCTACGCCAGCGAGTTCGGTATTGCGATCCTTGGCGAATCCGGCCCCGGAGCGTTCCACTCGGTGTTCGCCGCCCCCGGACCGACCGACTGGGAGGCGACGGACCTTCCTTGGCTCGATCTGGGAGTCGCTCTGACGCCCGGAGAGGGGTTTGCCTTCGGAATTCGCACGCCGCATCGCACGATGCTGTCCCAGGCCGCCTCGAACGCGGACGGCCTCGACCACATGGTCACGTGGTTCGATCCCGACGATCCCGGGCGGTACGTTTTCGGTTTCGAGGATACTCCAGGCGGTGGGGACTGGGATTTCAACGACCTCGTCGTCGAGGTCCGGTTTATCGAGCTGGCGCCGGAGCCGGCGACGATCGCCGAACCGGCGTCGGCCGCCCTATATGGCGTGGGCTTCGCCGTGATCGCTCTGGTGTCGACGGTCCGTTGCTTCTGGCCCCGATTTCTAGGCAATTAGTGGATATCAACGGCCGCCGTCCGTAGATTTGACTTGATCTGGCGCACGAATACTCTTTCGGCTAAGATTCCAGCCGTTACCCTTATTGGATAAATTCTTGGGGAACTGAAGGTTATCGCCATGCCGCTGACGGCAACCCCGCCTCATCGGCCCCTGTCGCCGCAATGGATGTTGATGGCGCGTGCCGCGGACGCGCGCGGCGGACGATGCCTGGAGAGCGGCCGTGCCCGGGCGCGCTAGCAGCCTCCTGGCCGACGCCATTGCAGCGTGCCGGGGCGGTTTTGCCGCCCTTGCCTTGTTCACCTTCGGCATCAACCTGCTGATGCTGACGGCACCGCTCTACATGATGCAGGTGTTCGACCGCGTGTTGCTCAGCCGCAGCGCCGAAACCCTGATCCTGCTCACCTTGATCGCGTTTCTCGCGCTGCTCGTCATGGGTGGTCTCGACGCGGTCCGCGGCTTTTTGATGGTGAGGATCAGCGATTGGCTGGACAGGCGCCTGGCTGGCGTCCTGTTGGCCGACAGCATCGCCGCGCCGTTGCGCGGCGGTGGCGAGGCCTCGGTCCAGTCGCTGCGCGATCTTTCCACCTACCGCACCTTCCTGACCGGGCCGGCGATGTTTCCGATCCTGGATGCGCCATGGTCGCCGATATTCATCGGCGTGATCTTCCTGCTGCATCCGATGCTTGGGTGGGTGTCGCTGTTCGGTGCCGCTCTCCTGTTCATCCTGGCCGTGGCCAACGAACGGGCGACCGCTACCCTGCTGCAGAAGTCGAGCGCCGCGTCGATGATAGCCATGCGCCAGGCCGAGACGGCGGCTCGAAACGCGGACGTCATCGAGGCCATGGGCATGATGCCCAACCTGCTCCGCCGGTGGGGAGGCCAGCACAACGCCGGACTGGACCTGCAGGCGCGGGCGAGCTACCGGAGCGGTTCGATCACCGCATCGTCCAAGGTGATCCGGCTGATGCTGCAGGTCGGCATCATGGGGGTCGGCGCGTGGCTGGTCACGCAGCAGGAACTGTTCCCCGGCGGCATGATCGCGGCCTCGATCCTGATGGGCCGGGCGCTGGCACCGGTGGAGCAGGCGATCGGCTCTTGGCGATCGGCGATCGCCGCACGCAACGCCTATCGCCGCATCAAGAAGCAGCTGGAGCAGGCGCCGCTTCCGGACGCGGCGATGCACCTGCCGCCCCCCGAAGGCCGGCTCAGCATCGAGAACGTGGCCTACGCCTACCCCGGTGCGGAACATCCGGTGCTGCGCAACGTGACCTTCCAATTGGAGCCGGGAGAGGTGCTGGGTTTGATCGGACCATCGGCGGCGGGCAAAAGCACCCTGGCACAGCTCCTCGTCGGCAATGTCAGGCCCGCCGTCGAGCACGTGCGGCTCGACGGCGCTGACATGGCGAAATGGCAGCCCGAGGACAAGGGCCGCTACATCGGGTATCTGCCGCAGGATGTCGAGCTGTTCAGCGGCCGGGTGCGCGACAATATCGCCCGCATGACCGATGACGATTCGCCGGCGGTTGTCGAGGCGGCGCGCCTCGCCGGCGTCCACGAGATGATCCTGCGCATGCCAGGCGGCTACGAAACCGAGATCGGCCTCGGCGGTGCGGCGTTGTCCGGCGGCGAGCGCCAGCGCATCGCGCTGGCCCGGGCCGTCTATGGGACGCCGCGCTTTGTCGTTCTCGACGAACCCAACGCGAGCCTCGACGCCGAGGGCGATCGGGCGCTGCTGGTCGCCATGGACGCGCTCAAGAAGCTGGGCGTGACGATGGTCGTCATTGCCCATCGGCCGAGCATCCTGCGCCACGTCGACAAGATCCTGGTGCTGCGCAACGGCGGCGTTTCGCTGTTCGGCCCCCGCGACAAGGTGATCCCCAAGGTCAGCGGACCCGAACCCACCGAACGCATGGCCGGCACCGTCCAGCCGGGCCGGGCCTGAGGGAGCGGCGGGAATGACCGCGGACCTCCGTCTCGGCGCGATCAATCCGGTACCCGCGCCCGCATCGTCCGAAACCCCGGAAGCGGCTGCCGCCCCCCGATTGCGGGGACCCATCATCGTGGGAATTACGATCGTTGTCCTGTTTTTCGGGGTACTGGGCGGCTGGTCGGCGGTCGCGCCTCTGGCCAGTGCGTCGATCGCCCCCGGCGTCGTCGGTGTCGATACCAAACGCAAGACCATCCAGCACCTGGAAGGCGGAATTGTCGGCGAGATCCTGGTCACCGAGGGGGACGAGGTGCGTGCCGGACAGGTGTTGATCCGGCTGGACGAAACCCGGCCGCGGGCGACGCTGGAGCTCCTTCGTGGCCGTCAGCTCGCGGCCCTGGCGTTCGAAGCCCGACTGATCGCCGAACGCGATGGCGAGGATGCCGTCCGGTTCCCGGCAACACTGACCGATCGTGCCAACGATCCGAAGGTGATGGAAGCGATCGTTGGACAGACCGAGATTTTCGAGGCGCGCCGGCGATCGGTCCGCGGCCAGATCAGCATCCTCAATCAGCGCGTCGCCCAGTTCGAGGAGGAGATCACCGGCCTCAAGGCGCAGATCGCCGCGGAGGACCGCCAGCTGCAGCTCATCGTCGACGAGATCAAGGACGTCGGTGGGCTGGTCGAGAAGGGCCTGGCCCGGCTGCCACGCCTGCGTGCGCTGCAGCGCCCCCAGGCCGAGATCGAGGGCAGCCGCAGCAACCACTACGCCCGCATCGCCCGGGCGCGTCAGAACATCGGCGAGAACAAGTTGCGTATCAACGAACTGCGGACGGCGATGGTCAACGAGGTGGTCGAGCAGCTGCGCACGGTCCAGGACGAACTCCTCGATATCGGCGAGCACATCCGTGCCGCCGAGGACGTGCTCCAGCGCACGGACATTCGGGCACCGCAGGACGGGATCATCGTCGGCCTGCAGGTCCATACCACGGGTGGCGTCATCGGGCCGGGCGAACCCTTGCTCGACATCGTGCCGAGCAGCGACCGGCTGGTCGTCGAGGCGCAGGTCGATCCGGCCGACATCGATGTCGTCTATTCCGGCTTGGAGGCCGAGGTCCGCTTCAGCGCCTTCAGCAGCCGCTACACGGTCCCGGTCAAAGCCAAGGTCACGTCGGTCTCGGCCGACCGCTTCGTCGACGAGCGCATGGGCACCGCATACTACACGGCGAAGGTGGAACTAACCGAGGATCCCGCCGAGGTGCTCGACGGGGGCGTGCTCCAGCCGGGGATGCAGGCCGAGGTGATGATCCTGACGGGCGACCGGACGGCGCTGAGCTACCTCATGCGGCCGCTGTTCATCGGTCTGACCCGCGCGTTCCGCGAGAACTGAGCCGATCGCGGTCCCTCAGGCGGCGGCGCGCAGACCGAGCTGGCGCCAGACCTCGCTGACCGCGGCAACCAGATGGTCCATGTCGGCATCCGTATGCAGCGGCGTCGGCGTGAAACGCAGGCGCTCGGTTCCGCGGTCCACGGTCGGATAATTGATCGGCTGAACGTAGATGTTGTGCGCCCGCATGAGCGTGTCCGAGGCCTGCTTGCAGGCGACCGGCTCGCCGACCAGCAGCGGGACGATGTGGCTGACCGATGGCATCACCGGGAGGCCGGCCTCGCGGAACCGGCGCTTGAGCGTCGCTGCCCGTTCCTGGTGCCGTTCGCGGATTTCGTTGTGCTCGATCAGGTAGTTGACGCTGGCCAACGCACCGGCGGCGACCGCCGGCGGCATCGCCGACGAGAAGATGAACCCGGTGCCGTAGGAGCGGACGAAATCACACATCGCCGCCGAGCCGGCGATATAGCCGCCGACCACGCCGAAGGCCTTGGCCAAGGTGCCTTGGATCACCGTGATGCGGTCCATTTGCCCGTCGCGCTCGGCAACGCCGCCGCCGCGATGTCCGTACATGCCGACCGCGTGGACCTCGTCGAGGAAGGTCATCGCGCCGTACCTGTCGGCGACGTCGCAGATCTCGGCGATAGGCGAGATATTGCCGTCCATCGAGTAGACGGATTCGAACGCCACCAGCTTCGGCCGCGCCGGATCGCAATCCGCCAGTTGCCGCTCCAGGTCGGCGACGTCGTTGTGCTTGAAGATGCGCTTCTCGGCCTTGGAATGGACGATGCCTTCGATCATCGAATTGTGGTTCTTGGCGTCCGAAATGACGAGGCAGTCGGGAAGCATCCGGCAGATGGTCGACAGCGCGGTCATGTTCGCCGTCCAGCCGGAGCCGAAGATCAGCGCCGCTTCGGTGCCGTGCAGCCGGGCCAGCGTCTCTTCCAGAAGCACGTGGAAATGGTTGGTCCCCGAAATGTTGCGGGTTCCGCCGGCGCCGGCGCCGCACTTGTCGATGGCCGCGTGCATGGCCTCGAGCACCACCGGATGCTGACCCATACCGAGGTAGTCGTTGGAGCACCAGACGGTGATCTCCTTGACCTCGCCGTCGAGGTGGCAATGCGCCCGTGGGAAATTCCCGGCCTGGCGCTCAAGATCGGCAAAAACGCGGTAGCGGCCTTCGCTCCTCAGAGCGGCAATCTTGTCGGCGAAAAACTGTTCGTAGTCCATTTGGGGGGGACTCCTTCGCTCTTCCTCTATGCGGCCGGATTCTGTGTTCCCGTCGGCGTCGGCTCGTTCCGGCTCAGGCTCGGCCCTCCTGTTCGACCCACGCCAACGTTTCGTCGAGGGCGCGACCGAAACAGTCCAGCATCTCTTCGATCTCGCCTTCCGTGATGACCAGGGGCGGAGAGAAGGCGAGTGCATCGCCGAGTGCGCGGGTGATCAAACCGTTGCGCTCAGCTTGATTCATGACCCGGGCTGCGACGCCCATCTTGGCGTCGAACGGCGCCTTGGTCGCTTTGTCGGCGACGATCTCGACACCGGCCACCAGGCCGACGCCACGGACCTCGCCGACCAAGGGGTGGTCGGCGAAACGGCGCAGGCCTTCCTGCATTGCCGTGGCGATGCTACGGACGTGGCCGACGATGTCGCGTTCGGCATAGATATCGAGGGTTTCCAGGGCGACGGCCGCCGGAACCGGATGGCCCGAGTAGGTGAACCCGTGGCCGAACATGCCGACCCGGTCGCTCTGCTCGACCATCGCCCGCCAGATCGGCTCCGAGATCATCAAGGCCGAAATCGGCAGGTATCCCGACGACAGCGCCTTGGCCGTGGTCAGCATGTCCGGCTGGATGGCGAACGTCTGAGAGCCCCAAAGGTTGCCCGTCCGACCGAAGCCGCAGATGACCTCGTCGACGACCAGCAGCACGTCATGGCGTTTCAGCACCGGCTGGATCTTGTCGAAGTATGTGGCCGGCGGAACGATCACGCCGCCGGCGCCCATGACCGGCTCGGCGAAGAAGGCGGCGACGGTCTCGGGCCCTTCGGCGACGATCAATGCGTCCAGGCTCTCGGCGAGCCGTGTGGCGAAGTCTTCTTCGCTCTCGCCGGGATTCCCGAACCGGTAGTGGTGGGGGCAGTCGGTATGTTTGATTTGGTCAAGCGGAAGGTCGAAGGCGGCGTGATTGGCGGGGAGGCCGGTCAGGCTCGCCGAGGCGATGGTGACGCCGTGGTAGGCCTTGATCCGCGAGATGATCTTTTTCTTCTCCGGCCGGCCGATGGCGTTGTTGTAGTACCAGATCAGCTTGATCGCCGTGTCGTTGGCCTCGGAGCCGGAATTGGCGAAAAACACCTTCGACATCGGCACCGGCGCAAGGTCGATAAGCCGTTCGGCCAGATCGATGGTCGGCGGCGCCGCCTTGCCGCCGAAGCCATGATAGAACGGCAACTGGCGCATCGCCCGTGCCCCGGCCTCAACCAGGCGCTCCTGGGTGAACCCCAGGGACGTGCACCAAAGCCCCGCCAGCCCTTCGATATAGGCTTTGCCGTCTTCGTCGTAGACCCGCACGCCTTCGCCGCGGGTGATCACCAGCGGCCCGGATTCCAGGTGTTTTTTCAGATTCGTGTACGGATGGACGCAAAAGGCGATGTCGCGCGCGGCGGCGGAGTTGGGAGACAGCGGCAAGGTGTCTGTGCGGTCCATGGTTATTTCCTGCCGGCGCCTCTCTGTTGCGCCGGTTGGCCATCAAAACGGTTTCGGGAGGCGTCGGCATTGACGCGGATCAACCCGGTTATAGCAGAAGTAATGGTCGAACCGACTGTTTAAAGCCCGTTGCCGCCGCACTTCGGATGGCCAGCGAGACGAGCGGCGGCGAGGAAGCGCCAAAGTTAAAATGAAATCGATACGATGTTTAGTAAAAAAATGCGCGCACAGGTAGAGTGAAATATTGACCTGCGATATTTACTGTTGAAGGATCGCGCCCGTTGAGGTATCCTGACCAGCGAGGGTGGAGGACTTCCGCTTGGTTGGCCGCAGCGGAGGCGGTCAAAGCGCGTATGGAGGTTCTTGGTGGCTGACGACAGTTTTGCCGTATCGGCGTCTCGGACGGGCGGGATCACCGTGCCGACGAACGCTGCTGTCGCCGCGTCCAAGCAGGTCGCCGCTGAACAGCGCAAGATCGTCGGTGAGCTTCGCGAGCGGGCCCTGACCGCTGAGCGAGAAGCCGAAGATCGCGCCCGGACCGAGCAAGCCCAGCGGGATCAGCGCGCAGCCGACCGTGCCGCGGCGGACCGGTCCGGCGATGGTGGAACGCGCGGCGAGCCCGTAAACGGGGGCGCAAGCGCAAACGCCAACGCGACCCCCACGGCCAATGCCGCTCCGGATCCGGCGACGGACCGGGTAACGGTTCTCGACATCGTCGCTTAGCGGCCTCTCTCACGCATGATGTGAAGCGCCTTCCTTCGGAAGGCGTTTTTTCTTGGTTTGATCCGGCTAGGTAGCGAACAGATCGCCGTTCGACCGGTCCGCGGGCTCGAAACAGCGGGCGTCGTCGTGGGCGGCGGAGTTGACATAGGTGCTGACCGGCACGGCCGTCATCTCGCCTGCCGGGAATGGTGCCAGTATGTCGAGCACGGTGCCGGCGGGATGTCCGACCGCGTCCAACCAGGCGTCGTGATCGGATCCGGCGAGGATCACCGGCATCCGGTCGTGGATCGTGCGGACCAGTTCATTCGCCGCCGTCGTGATGATGGTGCAGGACTCGACTGGCTTGCCATCGGCAGACCGGTCCCAACTCTCCCACAATCCGGCGAAGGCGAAGGGCGACCCGTCCTTCATGGCGATGCGATACGGCTGCTTCGGACCCCTGGAGCGTTTCCGCCACTCGTAGAAGCCGTCGGCCGGGATCAGACAGCGGCGGCGCGCCAGCGCCTGGCGGAAGGCGGGTTTCTCGGCCACGGTCTCGGCACGGGCATTGATCATCCGTGCACCGACGGTGAGATCCTGCGCCCACGGCGGCACCAGCCCCCAGCGCAGCTCCGCCAGCTCCCGTTCGCCGGTATCGGACGCGTACCGGACGACGGTCACGTTCTGGGTCGGCGCGATGTTGTAGCGGGAAGCCAGATTGCGAGGCGTCGACCGGCTGCCGATCCGATAGAGCGCCGCCAGATCCGACCAGGCGAGGGTGAGAGAGAAGCGGCCGCACACGACCGCCGCTCAGGGACCGCTGCGAGGCCAGCCGATCGCAGACAGCGTCACGACGCGCCGAGAATGGGGGACCACAGCACGCGTCCGCAGTTCCAGCAGAGCTGGAAGTTCGGATCCGCCGCCGTGTAGCGTTCCGCCCAATGGGGATCGTCGTTGCGATGGCGTGACGGCTCGTCAACTACGGTCACCGTCTGGCCGCAGTCCCCGCAGCGGGCTTCGTAGTAGGTGTCGGCACTCTTGTTCATGCCTGTCGCCTCCACAAGCTCGTCCTTAGTCGGACGTTGAAATCTATGTATCGATTGCGCCGGGCATTGGCAACGAGTCGCATGTGCGTCTCGGTCATTCGCCGATCAGGTCGGCGGCCGACCGGTCGGGGTAGAGGCCGAGGTTCGTGGGCTCGATTCCGAGCAGACTGCACAACGTGACGATCTCGATCTCGTCGGCAAGGCTGACCACGCCGTTGGCTTCGCTGACCGCAAGGCAGATGCGAATCAGGAGCTCCGCCGTCTCGCGGTTCGTCGCCGCCGCTCGCATCGCTTCGATGGCGTGCGGGCGCCCTTCGGAAGGGGTCTTCAGGATGACATCGGTGAAGTCGTTGAACTGGTCGACGCCTTCGTGGGGATCGAACACCCGCAACGCGTCGAGGGTTTGCAGAACCTGATCGACCCGCACGCGTTCACCGAAGGACACCTGGCCGTCGGCTGTGGCGACCAGCGAGCAGGCGGCCATGGTGCCGCGGAGAAACGGCCGATTGCGGTTGCGTTTCGCCTGCGAACGATAGCGACCGATGAGGTTATCGAGAAAGCCCGTCATTCCCACTCGATCCCGGACGGCGGCCGGCATCGTCGCGGGCCTTGGCCCGCGTTTCGATCGCGCGGACCAACAGCATCACCACGACGATGATGGCGACACCGAGGACGCCGACCTTGAGATAGGCCAGCGCCAGGCCTTCTGCCACACTCATCGATCGTTTTGCTCCGGCAGGTCGGTGTCCGGCTCGTCAGCTTTTTGTCCGGTCAGGTAGGCCCTCAGTTCCTTGTCGTTGTCCCGGATTTCGGCCATCAGGAAGTGAACGAGCTCGGCAAGGCGAGGTTCGACGCGCCTTGGAAACCGTTCCGAGCGACAAATGTCGAGGATCTTTTCCGCCTCGGTGATCAGCCGCTGGTGGTAAGCGATATGGCGGTCGACGTCGGTGAATCCTGCGTCGGCGAGCAAGGCCTCTTCTTGCTGGAAGTGCTGGCGGGCCGTTTCCACGGCTTCGGTCACGGCGGCGGTGAGAATGTCGCCAGATTTGCCTTCGAGGGCCTTGATCGCTGCGTTCAGGCCGTCAACGATCGCCCGATGTCCGTAATCGATCGACGGATGTCCAATCTCGAAGGCGGCGTGCCATTCGATTACGCGCATGGGCCTCCCCGTTCTCGTGGCCCGTTGTCGGTCCGGGCCTGCGATTGCATATTAGTCTAACGACCCCGAAACCGGTTGTCACCGTGGGCCAAAAAGTGCGGCGGGATTGGGTGGCCGACGCGGATCGTGATACGGTCGCCAAGGGGATGCTGACAGCGGGCGAGGAGGGAGTGTCGATGGCCGTGGTTGTGCATTGTGCGTCTTTCGAGGTGTCGCTCGCAGTCGGTCCTGCGCTTGCCGACGTCACCGGGTCGCTCGGTCGGATCGTCGCCGAATCCGGCGTGCGCAACGGCTCGGCGCACCTCACCGCGGTGGGCTCGACCGGTTCGCTGACGACCATCGAGTATGAACCGGGCGCGGTGGAGGACTTGAAACGCGCCATCAGCCGGCTGGCGCCGGAAGATGCCGTCTACGCGCACGAGATGACCTGGCACGACGGCAACGGCCACAGCCACGTCCAGGCGGCGCTCATGGGGCCGTCCCTGGTGGTTCCGGTGAGGAATGGTCGCCTCGCGCTCGGGACCTGGCAGCAGGTGATTGCGGTCAACCACGACAACCGCGCGCGCCGGCGTCCGATCGAGGTCACGGTCATCGGCAACGGTTGACGGCCGGCGGCATGACGACGACGAGACTGCCCCTTGTCAGCGCACTCGCCGCGGCGATCTGGTTGGAAGGTCCGGCTGCGGCTTCCGCGGCGAAAGACGCGTGCGGGCCGCCTGAGACGCGAGCCGCGATCAGCTTTGTTGAGGACAACGCCGCCGTGCGCATCGACCATTCGCTCGATGGCGATGCCATCGCCGCGTTGTCTGGCCAGCGCGCCCCGATCCGGTCTGCACCGCGCCGGCGCATAACGGGCCTGACGTCGACGGAGTTCGAGTACGAATACGATGTTGGCATGGCCTACCGGCAGGTCAGGCCGGATGTGACCTGCGTGTGGTTGCGGTCCGTGAACTTGCGGCTCGGATACACGCGCACGACCATTTACATCGACCGTCGCTATCGTCGGGGAAGCTGTGCCTTTGACGCCGTCCTCGAGCATGAAAACGAGCACGTCGCGATCAACAACCGGACCTTCAGGCAATTCCTTCCGCGTCTCCGCCGTGGCCTGGAACGCGCCCTGGCGGCCAACCCGGTGATCGCCGTCCGCGACGAACGGGCGGCGAGGAGGGCCTACGGGTCGATCATCGACAGGGCGCTTGAACCGCATCTGGCCCGCTTCGAAACGGTTCGCAAGCGGCAGCATGCGGAATTGGATTCACCGGCAAGCTACGACGCCCTGCAGGACCGCTGCGCGGACTGGTGAGCCGCCGCCGTCTCCTCTGATGGAGCGCCACGCCCCGGTTGTGGCATCGCACCGATCGCGAAACCAATTGATTCATTATCGTTTTCAGTAGCTTGTGCGCCGATGTTGGCGCATACTTCATGAAGGGTGCCCTGGCAAAGGGGAAATTGGACATGGTTCAGAAGTTCGAGGCCGCTGTCCACAACGCCGACGTTCGCCGGATGATCAGTGCCGGAGACCAGCACCGCGACCTGTCCGAAGCCTGGGCGGATACCCACTACATCGAGATCAGCGCCAATACGCTCGAGGAAGCGCAGGAAAAGCTGAACCGGAAGTATCCCTCGGACCAGGGATACGTGATCGAGAGCATCCAACCGGCTCTTGACTAGGTCGTCGCATCGACGGGGCCCGCCGACTTCGTAGAAAACCCATGCATCCGGTCCCTGATCGTCATCGGTGGCGTTGGGCGTTAGCGTCGCGGACGGGGGACGTTCTGCGGTTGGTCGATCTTGCCTGCGGATGGGTCTACGTGGCGGGGACCATCGCGTTTGGGGCCTGGCTCGCCTGGCACGCGGTATCGGTGTCGCCGGCGTTTTGGCTGATCGCGCTCCCCGCCCTGGTCACGGCCGCGATGCTCGCGACGGGGCTGTGGCGTCGCCCGGACCTCGGGCTGCACCTGGAATGGCCTTTTGGCGGCCTCTCGCGCACCAAAAGGAACCGCCTCTCCCAATAACGATCGGTCACGCGACGAACGGGAATCGATCGCCGAATGTTGCAGCGCAACATCTTATATTGCGCCGCAACATTGACCCGTGACTTGAGAGAATGGCGAGAAACATTTTGAAAACGCACACCTTTTTATGATTATATTAAGATGGGCTTTGTATCCGTTTGTCGCCGAGCGCGGGGGAACGGCGGTCGACGGAGGCACAAGCCACAAGAAAAAGAACAAAAAGCGGCGGAAAAACAAAGGTCTAGGGAATGTTGCACCTGCCGGATACCGGCCACAAGGTTTTCGAGGTCGCAATCTACAACAAAGAGGTGCGGGCACTCGTCAAACTGAACCAGAGCCATTCTTTTTTCGATGACCAATGGGCGAAGGTTCAGGTCAGAGACGTCGTAGCCCGCGATGAAGGTGAAGCCCGGACGTTGATTGCGCAGCGATTTCCACCACGTGACGGCTTCGTCATTCAAGGTGTCAACCGCAGGCGCTACTAAGGCGCCGACCAACTTGTGGGGAGAGGAGAGAGGCAGACGCCGGATGGCCGTGCTGCCTGCAAGTGGGCTCTGTGTTCATCGCCCGCTTCGATCCAGGAACCGCTTCGCTTCCGCTTCCGTCTCGAACACGTGAGGGGCGACGTCGCGCCTCGCCAAGGCCTCGCCCAGTTTCATGCGCATGAACGCACTCGTCGTGTAGCGGGTGACCGTCGTGTAGTGGTGGGCTTCCATGTACCGAACCATGCGGGCGTAGGCGTCGAGCACGGGTTCCTCGATGCGGAACGAGTCGTAGTTGACGACGACGGCGACACGCTTGCCGATCTCGCGGCACCGTTCCTCGACGGCATTGCGGATCGCGTCCACGTCGTCTTCGCTGCGGACGGCGAGTCCTTCGAAGTTGAGGAACAGGATTTCGCGAGAAGCGTCCCAGCCGATGCGCTCGCCAAGACTGAGCTCGCCGACGAGGTCATCCTCCAATCCCATCGGCGTCGGCAGGAAGATCCGCGGATCCATCGATCCCGGAGCGTCGACGATCGGCTGGAAGTCCATGTGGGCGAGGATGTCACGCTCGATGTCGATGCCGGGCGCGACCTCGATCAATGAAAGCCCGTCGTCGCTGAGCGCGAACACACAGCGTTCGGTGACGTAGTAGACCCGCTGGCCGATTTCGGCGGCGTAGGCGCCGCTGAAGGTGATCTGCTCGACGCGGTCGACGAATTTGCGCGATTGGCCCTCGTGGACGATCGTCAAGTGGCCATCCGCGACGGCGATCTCCAGGCCGCTTGCCGTAAACGTTCCGGCGAACACCACGGTGCGGGCGTTCTGGCTGATATTGATGAAGCCCCCGGCGCCGGCGAGCTTGGGGCCGAAACGGCTGACGTTGAGATTGCCGTCGCGGTCGCATTGGGCGAGGCCGAGGCAGGCCATGTCGAGGCCGCCGCCGTCGTAGAAGTCAAACTGCTGGTTCTGCTGGATGATGGCGTCGGTGTTGACGGCGGCGCCGAAGTTCAGCCTGCTCGCCGGCACGCCGCCGATGACGCCCGGCTCCACGGTCAGGGTAACGAACTTCAGGATCTTCTCCTCGTTGGCCACCGCGGCGACGCCCTCGGGCATGCCGATGCCGAGATTGACGACACCACCCGCCGGCAGCTCGAAAGCGCAGCGCCGGGCGATGATCTTGCGTTCGTCCAGCGGCATCGGCGCCAGCGACTCCAGCGGCACACGAATCTCCGAGGCATAGGCCGGGTCGTACTGGACGGCATAGGTCTGGGCGTGGTTCTCGGTCTCGGCGACAACGATGCAGTCGACCAGGGCACCGGGCACCTGGACCTGACGGGGGTTCAGGGAGCCGGCTACGGCGATCCGTTCGACCTGGGCGATGACGAAACCGCCCGAGTTGCGCGCTGCCATGGCCATCGCCAGGTTGTCGAGAACCAGCGCTTCCTTTTCCATGGTGATGTTACCGGCCGGGTCGGCGGTGGTGCCACGGACGAAGGCGACGTTGATCGGGAAGGCCTTGTAGAACAGCCACTCCTCGCCGCCGAGCTCGATCACCTCGACCAGATCCTCGGTCGTCGCATCATTGACCTTGCCACCATCAACCCGGGGGTCGACGAAGGTCCTCAGGCCCACTTTGGTGATGGTTCCCGGCCGTCCTGCGGCGATATCGCGGTAGAGATGCGAGATCACGCCCTGGGGCAGGTTGTACGCCTCGATGTGGTTCTCGCGGGCCAGCGCGCCGACCTTGGGGATCAGCCCCCAATGCCCGCCGACGACCCGCTTCAAGAGGCCGTCGTGGCCGAGCCGGTGTAAGCGTCCGGCCTTCCCCACCTTGATGGGTCGCGATCAATTGAGGCAGCACTTTTTGAACTTCTTGCCCGATCCGCAGGGACAGGGGTCGTTGCGGCCGACCTTGCGGTTGTTCTGGTTGGCCGG
>Ga0209782_1000026_pt1 | contig 84689 bp, 96 predicted proteins | sample WorMetmaBAHAMAS1_FD_187390 | JGI IMG/M metagenome (GOLD analysis project Ga0209782, IMG submission 187390) | Marine gutless worms symbiont microbial communities from Max Planck institute for Marine Microbiology, Germany - Inanidrilus... | ecosystem: Host-associated > Annelida > Digestive system...
GGTTGCTCACCCCATCCCCTCTCCCCCATGGGGAGAGGGGCTTTTGGTTCCCTTCTCCCCTGGGGGGAGAAGGTGGCCCGAAGGGCCGGATGAGGGGGGTCGGGTGTAGAGCCCGTTAGCCGCCCAGCCGGCTCCGCAGGCTTTCAACGCCGCCCATATAGCTTCCCCGGATCTGCGCGATCATTTCTTCGTCCGGCACGCCGACCGGCTGGAACGTGGACGACCAATGCAGGATGCAGGCTTCGTCGCCTGCCTCGGCAACTCGGATCGTGGCGCGGTAGCCGGTCATCGGCAGCGTCGAATCGATGACCGTGTAGGTGTATGACCGCGCCGCGTCGTCGAACGCCTCAAGCCGCTCGTCCGCACGTGCACCGCCCGCCAGGGCCAGTTTGCGGATCGCACCGACGCCGGTTCCGTCGGCCTCGCTGGCCTCTGCCGCGGGCAGCCAATCCGAAATGCCGCCGAAATCGCGGATCAGGTCCCGGACGCGCGCGGCAGGTGCGGCGATCGGTTCGGCGATGGAAACGCCCGCCATCGCATCCGCCTCAGGCCGCGGAGTGCCGCACCATCGCCGCCGCCTCGTGCGGCCGGCGCGCTTCGGCGTCGTAGGCCTCCATCAGGTTCCGCGTGATCTCGCCGGGCGTGAAACGGTAGTCGTCGATCTGGCGGACCGGGGTCACCTCAACGGCCGTGCCGGTGATGAAGACCTCCGTTGCATCGGCCAGTTCTTCCGGACGGATCGCCCGTTCGGTGATGTCGTACCCGTGCAGGCGGGCAAGGTCCATGACCGTGCGCCGCGTGATCCCGTCCAGGAAGCAGTCGGGTGTCGGCGTGTGGATGCGGCCGTTGATAACCAGGAAGATGTTTGCGCCGGTCGCTTCCGCGACCAGGCCGCGATAGTCCAGCATCAGGGCGTCGCTGAATCCCTTTGCCTCTGCGGCGTGCTTCGACAGGGTGCAGATCATGTAAAGGCCGGCCGCCTTGCTGCCGGTCGGCGCGGTGTCCGGAGCGGGACGGCGCCAGTCGGAGATCGTCATGGTGATCCCTTCCATCCGCGCCTCGGGCGTGAAATAGGCGGGCCATTCCCACGCCGCGATGGCCAGGTTGATCCTGGTCTTCTGGGCCGACACGCCCATCATCTCGGAGCCACGCCACGCGATCGGGCGCACATAGCCGTCGACGATGCCGGCCTTCTCCACCACCAGGTCGCAGGCCTCGTCGATCTGGGCAACCGACCATGGGATCTCGAAGCCCAGAATCCGTCCGGACTTGACCAGCCGCTCGGTGTGCTCGGTCAGCTTGAAGATCTGCCGGTCGTAGACGCGCTCGCCTTCGAAGACCGCGGAGGCATAGTGCAGTCCGTGGCTGAGGACGTGGATCTTCGCATCCCGCCAGTCCAGGAGTTCGCCGTTAAACCAGATCTGACCATCCCGGTCATCGAAGCTCAGAAGCGACATTGTCGACCATCCCTATGTGTCGGTCCCGCAAGGTGGTCCCCGATCGCCTTGCCGCTGCTGCGGCTAAGAGCATTGCCCGGGGCCCCTTGTACGGGCAATAACCTTGCTTGGTTAAAGTCACAAAGGTCATTTTCTGACCGAAAGACAGTTGCGCGATGTAGCAGTTCGCGGCATATATGTCAACATGACTGACGTAAAGTCGCCTGCACAGGGGCTGGCCAAGGCACCGGCCAAATTGCACGCCAATCCGCTTTTCCTGCGCGAGGAGGATCTGCGGCAGGGCATCGAGCTGTTGTTCTACGCCTACCGCGATTTCATCTCCGAACCGGACGAGATCCTGGCACAGCGGGGCCTGGGCCGGGCGCATCACAGGGTGATCTATTTCGTCGGCCGCAATCCCGGCATGACGGTTTCGGACCTGCTTGCGATCCTGAAAATCACCAAGCAGTCCCTCAGCCGCGTGCTGCGCCAGTTGGTCGACGAGGGCTATGTGGAACAACGGCCAGGGCCCCGGGACCGCCGACAGCGGTTGCTGTCGCTGACCGAGAAGGGGCAGGAACTGGAACAACAGCTGACCGAAAACCAGCGTGCCCGGGTGTCGCGGGCGTACCGCGAGGCCGGCGCCGAAGCGGTGGAGGGGTTCCGCAAGGTGATGCTGGGGATCGTTTCGTCACCGGCCGACCGCGATCGCTTCGATCGGGCCAAACGCTGAATGCGCGTGGCGCTGGTGAGCGTCGATCGTTTCCGTATACTGCCGCGATGAGCCAGGTCAGCGAACAGATGCTTGCAGCCGACGAAGACGAGATCGTCCACATCCTGGTGGTTGACGACGACCGGCGGTTGCGCGAGCTGTTGCGCAAATATCTCTCCGAGCAGGGTTTTCGCGTGACGTCGGCGCCCGACGCCAAGGCGGCGCGGCGCTGTCTTGGCGCCATGCAGTTCGACCTCCTGGTCCTGGACGTGATGATGCCGGGCGAGACGGGTCTGGAATTTGCCGGATGGCTGCGCTCGAACAGCGACGTCCCCATCCTGATGCTGACCGCCATGACGGAGACCGAGGACCGGATCTCGGGCCTGGAGGCGGGGGCCGACGATTACTTGCCCAAGCCGTTCGAGCCGCGCGAGCTTGTCTTGAGGATCCGCAGCATTCTGCGGCGGACCGGCGCCGTCTCCGACGCCGCGCCGACCCTGGTGCGGCTTGGCGGTCACCACTTCGATATCAAACGCGAGATCCTGCTCAAGGGCCAGGATCAGATCAGGCTGACCTCCACGGAAACCGCCCTTCTGCGGGTGCTGGCCAGCAAGCCGGGACGGGTGATGGCGCGGGCCGAATTGACCCGTTTGTGCGATATCGAAGGCGGCGACCGGGCGGTCGACGTGCAGGTGGCCCGCCTGCGGCGCAAGATCGAACCCGATCCGAAACTTCCGCGGTATTTGCAGACCGTGCGCGGGCGGGGCTATGTTGTGCGGCCTGACTAGTCGACCGACACGGGGTGAGCCTTAGACGGGCCGCGCGATGTCCATTCGCCAGTTCATCAAGAACCTGTTGCCCCGGACCCTGTTCGGGCGGTCCCTGCTGATCATCGTCATGCCGCTGATCCTGCTGCAGGCGATGACCGCATGGATCTTCTACGACCGCCACTGGGACACGATCACCTGGCGCCTGGCCTCGTCGATCGCGGGGGACATCGCGCATGTGATCGAGGAGCTGCGGCGGGCCCCGGAAAACAAGGACTCGATCTTCGAAAGTGCCCGGCGGACGATGGACCTGCACATGGCAATCATTCCCGATGACATCTTGCCGAATGAGCCGCAGCCGCTGACGGGGTTCATGGATCCCCTCTTGGGCAAGGCGCTGGAACAGCGGGTGGAGCGCCCCTACCGCATCGATTCCTCGTCGTTCCGCGAGCGCATCGTGATCGACATCCAGCTTCCCAACGCAGTGTTGCGGACGATCGCACCGGGCGAGCGCCTGTTCAGCTCGACCACCTACATCTTCATCCTGTGGATGGTGGGCACGTCTTTGGTGCTGTTCGCCGTCGCGACGCTTTTCATGCGCAACCAGGTGCGCCCTATCCGCCGGCTGTCCCGTGCCGCGGATCAGTTCGGAAAGGGCCGCGAGCTCGAACAGGACTACAAACCCGAGGGGGCCCTGGAAGTGCGCCAGGCCGCGCACGCCTTCAACCGCATGGCAGAACGCATTCGCCGGCAGCTCCGGCAGCGGACTGACATGTTGTCCGGTGTCAGCCACGATCTGCGGACGCCGCTGACCCGGATGAAGCTGCAGCTCGCCATGCTGCAAGAGGGCAACGAGATCGACGAACTGAAGTCCGACGTCAGCGAGATGGAAGGAATGATCGACGGCTATCTCACCTTTGCCCGCGGCGAAGGTGGGGAGCAGGCGAAAGAAAGCGATCTGTCGGAGATTGTCTCGGAGGTCAGCGCGAACTGGATGCGCAACGGCGCCGCCATCGATTGTCACGTGGAAGGCCGGATCACCACATGGCTCAAGACGAACGCCTTCAAACGCTGTCTCAACAACCTGATCGCGAATGCGCTGCGCAATGCAGAGAACATCTGGGTGCGCGCCGGCAAGCGCGGCGACGCGATCGAGGTGACCATCGACGATGATGGTCCGGGCATCCCCGAGGACAAGCGCGAGGAGGTGTTTCGCCCGTTCGTGCGGCTCGACGACTCGCGCAACCCGGAGACCGGCGGCACCGGACTGGGACTGGCCATCGCCCGCGACGTGGCCCGGGTGCACGGCGGTGACATCGCCCTGGAAGACAGCCCGCACGGCGGCTTGCGCGCACGCATCCGGTTGCCGCTATAGAGGGGGCAGCGAACCCTGGGGCGGCAAAGGCTGTTGTCAGTAAAGCCGGCCGCCGTCGGGCACCTTCAGCCCGGGGCCGATTAGCACCACCTCGCCGTCTTCGTCGGGGAACCCCAGGACCAGGATCTCGGACATGAACTTGCCGATCTGGCGCGGCGGGAAGTTGACCACGGCGGCGACCTGCCGGCCCGGCAGGTCGGCCGGGTCGTAGTGCTTGGTGATCTGCGCGGAAGTCTTCTTCTCGCCAAGCTCCGGTCCGAGATCGACCCAGAGCTTCAGCGCCGGTTTGCGCGCTTCGGGGAACGGTTCCGCGCGTACGATCGTGCCGACGCGGATGTCGACCTTCAGGAAATCGTCAAACGTGATCGTCATGGCCAAGCCGTTCCCCCTCCCGCGCGCCTGCGTCGCCGGGTTCTATCACTGCCGTCCGGACAATGAAAAGGCCGCGCAGCAGACGCTCCGCGACCCCTTGAAACCGGCCCCGGCACCCGAAGGGCGAACCGGGGCCGCGCCCTGAAGTCCCCCCTACTTACCGGGCTTGGTCAGTTTCTTCAGTTCCTCCAGGCTCTCCGCGATGCGGCTGTTCAGGATGTCCATCGCCTCGTTCTGGCTTTTGGACATCATCTCCGAAAGCTCGCGCATGTTGGAGATCGCGCTTTCAAAACCGTCCTTGGTCATCTCCACCTGTTTGGCGACCTGGTCCTCCGGCGCACCGGCGGTCATCATCTCCTGCACCGCCGAGGTGGCTTCTTCCATGGAACGTTTCAGGATCTCGGCTTGCCGGGTCATGACGGCCTGCATGCCTTCGGCCGCGGTCTTGTTGGCGGCGGCCAGGGCCTCGATGTTCTTGCGCTGGACCGTGACAAGCTGTTCGGGATCCACACCTGGCACCCGCATGTCCGTCATCATCTTGGCGAAGTCCTCGCCCCACTTCGAGACGTCCATGCTGCCGAACGGATTATTGGGATTGAAAAACGGGTTCTTCGTCATCGTGCCTCTCCACTTGGGCACCGGTTCGGAGACCGTCCCGAATGCCGCCGGTTATGTTGCAGTGCGATATCACATAGTCCCTAAACGAAACATGACCTAAATCAAAGTGCATTGTGCAGTGCACAATTTCCTGCGGTGCTGCCGTGCCTAGGCAGCCTCGTTGACCGGTCCCTCCTTGCCCGGAAAGCCGCCGATCATCCTGTCTGCTCGCCTGAGATGCCGGTCCAGGGTCGCCATGGTCCGGGCCAGGTCCGGGCTGTCGTCCCGCACCCAGACCCGCATGGTCGCCAGCCAGACGACCATGAGCGCGCCGGTCCGGACCTCGCCGGCCAGGCCGCCGGTGGGAATGCCCGCCGCCTCCAGCATCCAGGCCATGGCCTCGCGCACGGCCGGTGCCATTCCGATCGTCGTGAGACCTTCCCTCGGGACGTCTCTCAGGATCGCCGTCAAGGCGGGCTTGTAAGGGGCCAGTGCATCAAAGCGGCGCATCAGGATATCGAACAGCCGATCCCGCGGCGGCTCATCTGCATCGAACGCGTCTTCGTCGGCCAGCACCTCTGCCGTGATCTGGCGGGTGAAAGCTTCAAGAATTGCGTGCTTGGTCGGATATTGGGCCTGCACGGTGGCCATGGGCACACGCGCCGCGCTCGCCACGTCGCGCATGCTGATTTGCGCCCAGTGCCGTTCCGCAGCCAGGTCGAGCGCGTGCTTGACGATGTGTTTCGGGATATCGGCCTTCTTGACCATATCACCCCAACCAAGTTGTGCCTGATATCAGAATGGGGCAACAGGGCCGCCCTGACAAGGGCGAGTGCCGATCCGGCCCGCTCAGCCCGCCAGTTCGCGCGACCGGGCGGTTGCCGCGGCGATGGCCCTGGTCATCAGCGGCTGCAGCCCCTTGCCCTCGTCCATCAGGACCCTGAGCGCCTCCTGCGTGGTGCCGCCGGGGCTGGTGACGTTGCGGCGGAGTTCGTCCGGCGGCGCATCGCCATGCAGCGCAAGCTGGCCTGCGCCGGCCACCGTCACCAGGGCCAGCCGTGCCGAAAGCTCGGCCGGCAGACCGGCCTCGACCCCGGCTTGGGCGAGGCATTCGACCAGTAGGAAGACATAGGCCGGTCCGCCGCCGGACAGTGCGGTCACCGGATCGATCAGGGCCTCGTCGTGCACCAAATGCGCTTCGCCAACCGCCTGCAACAGCGCAACCGCCAACGCCTTCTGGCTGTCGCTGGTATGCCGGTTGGGGCAAACGGCGGTGATGCCCTGGCCGATGGCTGCCGGCGTATTGGTCATCGCCCGGACGATGGCGTTGTCATCGCCGAGGGCCTGGGAGAAATAACCGATGGTCGTCCCGGCGGCGATCGACAGGAACAGGCAGCCGGGGCCTGCGAAGCGGCGGTAGGCGGGCACGACCGCATCCATCTGCTGGGGCTTCACGGCAAAGACCAGGACTTCCGGCGACACATCAGGGGCCAGGTCCGCGGTGGAGGCAACCACCTCGACGCCGGGTTCGCCGGCCCACTGGTTGCAGCCCGGTCTGGGCTCGACGACGAAGATCCCCCCGCCGGCGATGCCGCTTTTGAGCCAGCCTGACAACAGGGCGCCACCCATCTTGCCGCAGCCCACCAGCAGCAGGGGGCGTTCCAACGTCGCGGTCATGGGGTGTTGCCTTCTTGTTGGCCGGACCGCGGGCTAGGCTTCGCCCATCGTGTCCAGCATGGCGGCGTCAACGGCCTCGGCCGGGCTGTGGCCGCCCCAAACGACGAACTGGAACGCAGGATAGAAGCGCTCGCACTCGGCGAGAGCGATGTCCATCAGGTCCTCAAGCTGTTCGACGCTGATGTATTTCAGGCCGCGCGTCGGCAAAGTGTGCCGGAACATCGGCGTTCCGTCCTCCGAGCAGATGTCGAAATGACCCATCCACATCCGTTCGTTGACCAGTGCCAGCAGCTCGTGCACGGAGCGTCGTTTTTCCTCCGAGATCCGCACATCGAACGAGCAGGTGAAGTACAAGGCGTGCAAATCTTCGCGCCAGGCGAAGAACAGGCGGTAGTCGCACCACCCGCCAGTAGTTTCGACGACCATCTGCTCGTCCCCCGCACGCTCGAACGGCCATTCGTTCTCGGTGAACATGGCCTCCAAGATGTCCAGGGGGTTTGGAAGGCTTTCGTGATAGTCGACGATCTGCGTACTCATGGATCAATGACCTCCACGCGGTCGTCCTGGAAAAGCCCATACATATTTGCAGGGGGCTACCAAGCACCTCGATATATAGTAGCACACCCGAGATCTATGGATGTCAAGCCTGCAGTCTACAATACCTAGAGTGCCATACGTGACTCCACACAGGCAAGCAGGTTTTGCGTCGGCTCCAGGGCCGGTCGAGATGTGGAGAAAACACCGAACAGTGGCGGAATTGAGCCTATTCGTCGGCCGGTTTGCGGCGCGTCGTTTTCTTCGGTGTGGCTTTCTTCAGTTGCGCTTCCAGCGCGGCCACGCGTTCTTCCAGGCGCTCCTGCTCGCTGCGGGCCTTCGAGGCCATCGCCTCCACGGCCTCGAACTCCTCGCGGGTAACCAGGTCCATGTCGGCCAGGAAACGTTCCATGCGTGCGCGTACGATCTGTTCGATCTCCTGACGCACGCCGCTCAACGCGCCGGCGGCGCCGGTTGCGACACGGGCGAGATCGTCCAGCAGGCGGTTGCTTGTCTGCATCACGTGGTCCTTCCAATACCAGACACTGTGAATCATATAGACTCGGGAGGGCTTCGCCGCAACGACTTGGACCGGCGCGGCTTGCCGCCCAAGGAGGCGACGCCTATAAACGGCGCCGTCGAACAGTCGGGAAAGACGACGCGCGCATGATCCTTGTCACCGGCGGTGCCGGGTTCATCGGGTCCAATCTCGTTGCCAAGATCGCAGCACGCAATCTTGCGCCGGTGGTCGTGTGCGACCGGTTCGGCACGGGCGACAAGTGGCGCAACCTGAGCGTCTTTCCGATCGCGGACCTGGTCGCTCCCGAATCGCTTCCGTCCTGGCTTGCGGCCCATGGCGACGAAGTCGACTGCGTGATGCACCTCGGGGCCTCGTCTTCGACCACGGAACGGGACGTGGATTATGTGGTGAAGAACAACTTCACCGCCTCGCTGGACCTTTGGCGCTGGTGCGCCGCCCGTGGCGTTCGGTTCATCTATGCCTCTTCCGCGGCGGTCTACGGGGACGGCAGTGCCGGCTTCGATGACGACATGGACCCGGCGGCACTGGCGCGCCTGCGCCCGTTGAACGCGTACGGCTGGTCGAAGCTGCTGTTCGACAAGGAGGCGGTGCGGCGGGCGGAATCGGGTGAAGCGCCGCCGCAATGGGCGGGCATTCGATTCTTCAATGTCTATGGCCCGAACGAAGATCATAAGGATGCCCAAAGGTCGGTCGTCGTGCAGCTGCATGACCAGATTGCGGCCTCGGGACGGGCACGGTTGTTCAGGTCCCATCATCCGGCTTATCCGGACGGAGGGCAGAAGCGCGACTTCATCTGGGTCGGCGATTGCGTCGACGTGATGCTGTGGCTGCATGCCCATCCGGAGGTCAACGGGATCTTCAACTGCGGCACGGGCCGGGCGCGCACCTTCGAGGCGCTGGCGACGGCGGCGTTCGCCGCGATGGGGCGTTCGCCGGCAATCGACTACGTGGACACGCCGTCGTCCATTCGCGAGCAGTATCAGTATTTTACCGAGGCGCCGATGGACCGGCTGCGGCAGGCGGGATACGCGGCGGCCTTCACGACCCTGGAAGACGGCGTGACCCGCTACGTTCAGGAGTACCTCGCCGCAGGCAGGCGGCACAGCTAAGGCCCCATGGACCCGTTCATCTTCCCCGACATTGACCCGGTTGCCCTGCAGCTCGGGCCGTTTGCGATCCGGTGGTATGCGCTTGCCTACATCATCGGACTGGTCGGCGGATGGCGCTATTGCCTGCATCTGGCGGGCCGCTCGCCCCAGTCCATTCCGCCGCGCGCCATTGACGATTTTCTGGTCTGGGCGACGCTGGGCGTCGTTCTGGGTGGCCGGCTGGGGTTCGTGCTGTTCTACCAGCCGGCTTTCTATTTTGAGAACCCGATTGAGATCGTGAAGGTCTGGCGAGGCGGGATGTCCTTCCACGGCGGGTTGCTGGGTGTAATCCTGGCGGTGATCCTGTTCGCCCGGGCCAGGGGCATCGCGGTCCTTGCGATGGCCGACATCATCGCCGCCGCATCGCCGATCGGCCTGTTCTTCGGGCGGATCGCGAACTTCGTCAATGCAGAGCTGTGGGGCAGGGTCACCGACGCGCCCTGGGGCGTGGTCTTCCCGACCGGCGGGCCGATGCCGCGCCACCCGAGCCAGCTTTACGAGGCGATCCTGGAGGGGCTGGTGCTGTTCGCGGTGTTGTATTACGCGACCCGGTTGCGCGGCAGCCTGCACCGGCCGGGCGTGACGACCGGCATCTTCATGTTGGGTTACGGGGCGGCGCGGATTTTCGTGGAGCTGTTCCGCGAGCCGGATGCCCACATCGGGCTGCTTCCCCTGGGCACGACCTGGGGCCAGTGGTTGTCGGTGCCGTTGATCCTGTTCGGCGTCTATCTGTTCCTGCGCCGGCCGCGCGGCGATGCCATCCGGACCGGCGACGCGGAACGGCCGTGACGCCGCTTGCCGCGCTGATCGGGCGGCAGATCTCCGCCACCGGCCCGATCTCCGTCGCGGACTATATGAGCCTCTGCCTGACCCATCCGAAACACGGCTACTACGCAGCGCGCGAGCCGTTCGGGCAAGCCGGCGACTTCGTCACCGCGCCGGAAGTCAGCCAGATGTTCGGCGAGCTGATCGGGCTATGGGCCGCGGCGGTCTGGCAGCAGATGGGCCGGCCGGCCCCGCTGCGGCTGGTCGAGCTGGGGCCGGGGCAGGGAACCCTGATGGTGGATTTCCTGCGCGCTGCGGCCGGCGTGCCCGGCTTTGCCGCAGCGCTGGATCTGCACCTGGTGGAAAACAGCCGCCGCCTGCGCGAGGTTCAGGCCGAACGGCTGGGGCGCGGCGGCCATTGGCACGACGAACTGGAGACCGTGCCGCCGGGCCCCGCGATCGTCATCGCCAATGAATTCTTCGACGCCCTGCCGATCCGCCAGTTCGTCAGAACCGGATCCGGCTGGTGCGAGCGGGTGGTGGCCTGCGACGACGACGGCGCGCTGCAATTCGGCGTGAACGCCGGTGCATCGCCGATGGCAGGGGCGCTGCCGGCCGGGGTGCGCGACAACGCGCCCGAGGGTGCCGTCGCGGAACTCTGCCCGGCGGGCATCGCGATCATGGATGCCCTGGTGCGGCGGTTGGTCGTGCAGGGGGGCGCCGCCCTGGTCATCGATTACGGCCATACCACCAGTGCCGCCGGCGATACCCTGCAGGCGGTCCGCGCCCATTCCTATGCGCCGGTGCTGGAGGCGCCCGGCGAAGCCGACCTGACCGCGCATGTGGATTTCGCACAGCTTGCCGCCGTCGCGCGCGACTCTGGCGCGCGGGTCTGGGCGCCGGTGACCCAATCGGCCTTCCTGCAGGCGCTGGGCATCGGCATGCGCGCGCGCCAATTGTGCCGGAATGCAACGGATTCCCAGTCGCAGGCCATTACCGCCGGACTGGAACGCTTGATCGGACCTCAGCAAATGGGCACCTTGTTCAAGGTCCTGGCAGTGTCTTCGTCCGACCTGGAAACCTTGCCCGGACTCGACCCGGAGCCCGCATGGCCGAACACCTGAAAGCCGCCGTCCTGTCCGAACCGGATACGATCGTGCACGGCTTCTTCACCAGGCGCGGCGGCGTCTCCACCGGGCTCTACGGGTCGCTCAATGTGGGGTTCGGGTCCGATGACGACCCCGACGACGTGGCCGAGAACAGGGCGCGCTGCATGGCGGTCCTGGGGCTTGCGCCGGACCGGCTGACCACCGCCTATCAGGTCCACGGGACGGTCGCGTCGCGTGTCCAGGAACCCTGGGACCCCCGGGCGGCGAAGCAGGCCGATGCCATGGTGACGGACAGGCGGGAGGTCGCGCTGGGCATCCTGACCGCGGACTGCGCCCCCATCCTGTTCGCCGATGCGGGCGCCGGGGTGATCGGCGCGGCCCATGCCGGCTGGAAAGGCGCGCTGGACGACATCATGACGGCGACGGTCGAGGCCATGGAGGCGCTGGGCGCCCGCCGGGCCGCGATCCGCGCGGCGGTCGGGCCCTGCATCGCCCAGGAAAGCTACGAGGTGGGGCCGGAATTCCATGCCCGCTTCGTCGCCGCTTCGCCCGGACATGCCGGTTACTTCCGGCCGTCGGAGCGGCCGGGTCACCACCTGTTCGATCTGGAGACGTTCGTCTGCGACCGCCTGCGGGCCTTGGAACTGGCGGCGGTAGAGGCGCTGTCCGAGGACACCTGCATCCAGACTGACCGTTTCTTCAGCTATCGCCGCGCCACCAAGAATCGCGACCCCGACTATGGGCGCGGGCTGTCTGCGATCGCCCTGGTGGACTAGGCGCCGTGCATCTGCATTTCTCCGAATCCGAACTCGCCGATCGGCGCCGGCGTGCCTGCGCGGCGATGGAGGATGACGGGCTGGACGGTCTGTTGATCTTCCGCCAGGAAAGCATGTTCTACCTCACTGGCTATGACACGTTCGGGTATGTCTTCTTCCAGTGCCTGTATCTGGGGGCGGACGGCGACTTGCTCCTGCTGACCCGGGCGCCCGATCTGCGCCAGGCCCGCCATACATCGGTCATCGCCGACATCCGGATCTGGGTCGACGAAGAAGGGGCGCAGCCGGCGCAGGCCTTGCGCGCCCTCTTGCCGGACCGTGGCTGTGCCGGCAGGGTGCTTGGCGTCGAATTCGAAGCCTATGGGCTGACCGCACGCAACGGACGGATGCTGGAGCAGGCCCTGGACGGTCTGGTCGCGCTGCGCGACGCCTCGTTCCTGGTCAGCCGTCTCAGGGTCGTCAAAAGCGAGGCGGAATTGGCCTATGTCCGCGAGGCCGGCGCCTTGGCCGACGCGGCCCTGGGCGAGGCGGTCGCCCTGGCCGGTCCCGGAGCCTACGAGGGCGACATTCTTGCGGCCATGCAGGGCGCCGTCTTCCGGGGCGGCGGCGACTATCCCGGGAACGAATTCATCATCGGCTCGGGCGACGGCGCGTTGATGTGCCGATATTTCTCCGGCCGGCGGCACCTGGACGCGCAGGACCAGTTGACCCTGGAATTCGCCGGAGCCTACCGGCACTACCATGCGGCCCTGATGCGCACCCTGTTGATCGGGACGCCCGATCCGCGACATGCCACGATGTTCGAGGTCGCCGCGGAGGATTTGACGGCCTGCGAGCCGGCCTTGCGCCCCGGACGCCCGGTCGGCGAGGTCTTCGATGCCCATGCTCGGGTCTTGGACGCGGCCGGCATGGGAGCGCACCGTCTAAACGCCTGCGGCTATTCCCTTGGCACGACCTTTGCACCAAATTGGATGGATTGGCCCATGCTTTATCATGGCAATGGGCTGGAGGCTGCGCCCGGGATGGTCTTTTTTGTTCACATCATCATATTCGATTCCGAAAGTGGGCTTGCGATGACGCTGGCCCGGACATCCATCGTTACGGCCGCGGGGGCGGAGCCGGTGTTCGCCGCCCCGCTCGAGCTGGTGGTGAAATAGGATGCGGCGATGCCCTGGCTGATCCAACTCCTCGCTTTTGTGCTTGTTGCTGCGGTGGTCAGCTGTGTCCTGCTCTAGGCGACCCCGGATCCTTGGCGTCGCGCTGCTTGCCGCGGCGCTGGCCTTGCAGGCGTGCGGGCCGCTGCCCCGACCGTTCAAGGACAAGTCGTCGAACGACCTGGCGCACCCGCGCGACGGCGTCGGCGTTGTCGTGGCGCCGATCGACGGCGGATCGCCTGAGTTCAGGAACGACCTGCCCGATGCGGTGGTCGAGGCGCTGCATTCGATCAATGTGCCGGCCTCGGTCAGCGGCGACCTTGACCATGCCTATCTTCTGGAAGGAAAGGCCTTCCTGCACCAGGGGCGCGTCAAGGTCTTCTGGCTGCTGACCAACGAGAAGGGCTCGCTGGTGGCCCGCCGCATGATCGAGATCGACGCCGACCGGCGGGCGTGGGAAGACGCCAAGCCGAGGTTGCTGCGCGAGATTGCGGGCCAGACCGCGTTTGAGATCGCAAGCCGGCTGAAGCCCATGGATGCCTTCACGGTTCTGCCCGAGCGGCCGCTGCGGATCGGCCTGACGGGGGTCACCGGCGCGCCGGGCGACGGCAACGTCACCCTGGCCCGGGCCTATCGTGCGGTGTTCAAGCAGGTGCAGGTGCCGATGGTCGACGATCCCGCCTATGCGGACGTTCTGCTGGCGGTGACGGTGAAGGTCGAGGAACTCAACAACCGCGTCGATTCGGTTGAACTCCTCTGGGAGCTCTCGGCACCGTACGGAGAGGTTTACGGCACGATCCGGCAGCAGAACAACGTCCCGCGCGGCTTTCTGCGGGGGCGGTGGGGCCGCGCCGCCTACGACGTGGTCTGGAGTGTCGTCGAAGAGGTGGCAATCAGCCTCGAGGACATCCAGTACCTCAAGGCCGAGCGCGCCAACGGCCCGCCTGGCACCGGCTAGGCCGGTTGCGGCGAACACGGGTTCTGGCCGTTTACAGCGGTTTGGTGCCTTGATATAGAAGGCGCGCGTGGCAATTCTGTGGTCGCCGACGGAACACGGATCGATTCATGAAAATCCTGAGTGGTAACTCGAATCGGCCGCTGGCCGAAGCGATCTCAGCATACATGAACGTTCCACTGACCCAGGCGGCGATCCGCCGCTTCTCCGATCTGGAGATCTTCGTCGAAGTGCTGGAAAACGTGCGCGGCGAGGACGTGTTCGTCGTCCAGTCGACCAATTACCCGGCGAACGACAACCTGATGGAACTGCTGGTCATCATCGACGCGCTGCGCCGCGGGTCGGCGCGGCGGATCACGGCGGTGATCCCCTATTACGGTTATGCCCGCCAGGACCGCAAGACCGGCCCACGCACACCGATTTCCGCCAAGTTGGTGGCCAACCTGATCCAGACAGCGGGCGCGGACCGTGTGCTGACCATGGATCTGCATGCAGGCCAGATCCAGGGTTTCTTCGACATCCCGACCGACAATCTCTATGCGGCGCCGTCCCTGGTCCGCGACATGAAGGAGAACACGCCCGACGGCGACGAAGTCCTGGTGGTGTCACCCGACGTGGGCGGCGTGCTGCGGGCGCGTTCGGTGGCCAAGCGCCTGGAAGCGGACCTCGCCATCATCGACAAGCGGCGCGAGAAGGCGGGCGTCTCGGAGGTGATGAACATCATAGGCTCGCCCGAAGGCCGCCGCTGCATCCTGGTCGACGACATCGTCGACAGCGCCGGGACCCTTTGCAACGCGGCGCAGGCCTTGATGGATGCGGGCGCCAGGTCGGTCTCGGCCTATGTCAGCCACGGCGTTCTCAGCGGCGGGGCTGTGGCCCGGGTGTCATCCTCGCCGCTGGAGGCCCTGGTGACCACCGACAGCATCATGGCCACCGAGGCGGTCAGGGTCAGCCACAACATCCGCCAGATTACCGTGGCACCCGTGCTGGCAGAGGCGATCCTCCGTATCTCCGAGGAAAAATCGGTTTCCAGCCTGTTCGACTAGGTGTATAAGCCCGCCATTCTGCGGTGCCCAGGATGGCGCCGGGAACAGGCGCGGCCGTGCACCCCTGGAGGCAACGGCCGTTTTTTCCGAACTTGGAGAGAAAAATGAGCGATTCCAACGTGTTGCCCGCGACTGGGCGGGACCGGGCCGGTACGGGGGCAGCCCGGGCCGAACGACGCGCCGGCCGCGTGCCAGCTGTCGTCTACGGCGACAAGAAGTCCCCCGTCATGATCTCGCTGGATCCCCGTGTGGTGATGAAGAACCTGGATACAGGAGCCTTCTTCTCCACGGTTTACGATCTGGAGGTTGACGGCAGCAAGACCGACCGGGTCCTTCCCCGGGATATCCAACTGCATCCGGTCAACGACCGGCCGATGCATGTGGACTTCCTGCGCGTCAGCGCCGACGCCAAGCTGGCGGTGAACGTGTCCGTGAACTTCCTGAACGAAGAGGAGTGCGCCGGCCTGAAGCGGGGCGGCATCCTCAACATCGTCCGGCACGAGGTGGAACTGCTGTGCAGCGTGGACAACATCCCGCCACAGCTGGAATGCGACCTCTCCGGATACGATATCGGCGACTCCATCCACATCAGCGCGATCAGCCTGCCAGAGGGCGTGACGCCGACCATCACCGACCGAGACTTTACGGTTGCCACGATTGCGGCGCCGATCGTCAAGGAAGAGGAAGAGGCGGCCGAGGCTGCGGGCGAAGAGGCCGCGGCCCCCGAGGAAGGGGCGGCGCCGTCCGAGGAAGGCGGCGAAGCCAAGGAGGAGTAGTCCCTGCCGATGCTGGTTTTTGTCGGTCTCGGCAATCCGGGGCCAAAATACGAGAACAACCGGCACAACATCGGGTTCATGGCGGTGGACGAGATTGTCCGCCGCCATTCCTTTGGGGCGTGGCGGGCGAAGTTCAAGGGACAGGTGGCCGAAGGGTTCCTGTCCGGCGAAAAGGTCCTGTGCCTGAAGCCTGCCACCTTCATGAACGATTCGGGCCGGGCCGTCGCGGACGTGGTGAATTTCTACAAACTGGACGTGGCGGACGTCACCGTGCTCTACGACGATCTGGACCTGCCGCTGGGCAAGGTGAGGGTCAAGCAGGGCGGCGGTCACGGTGGCCACAACGGCCTGCGCAGCATCGACACCTATGTGGGAAACGGGTTCGAACGGATCCGCCTCGGCATCGGCCATCCGGGCGACAAGAACCGGGTGCACGGCCATGTGCTGTCCGACTTCGCAAAGGCGGAGTGGCCTGACGCCGAAAAGGTCCTGGATGCCGTCGCCGAGAATGCCGGGTCGCTTGCGGCCGGCCGGCCGGACCAGTTCATGAACCGGGTCTCGCTGGCCTTGAACCCGCCCCGGCAGGACGACAAGAAGGCGGCGAAGAGCGCCGCGAAGGACTGATCCATGGGATTCAACTGCGGCATTGTCGGCCTGCCGAACGTGGGCAAGTCCACCCTGTTCAACGCGCTCACCGAAACGGTCCAGGCCCAGGCCGAAAACTACCCGTTCTGCACGATCGAACCGAACAGCGGCCGCGTCGCGGTCCCCGATGACAGGCTCGATCGGCTGGCGTCGCTCGCCAAGTCGGCCAAGGTGATCCCGACCTTTCTTGAATTCGTGGACATCGCCGGGCTGGTGCGCGGCGCCTCGAAAGGCGAGGGGATGGGCAACCAGTTCCTGGGCCACATCCGCGAGGTGGACGCGGTGGTGCATGTCCTGCGCTGTTTCGATGGCGGTGACGTCACCCACGTTGAAGGCAGCGTCGACCCCATCCGGGATGCGGAGACGGTGGAAACGGAACTCATGCTGGCCGACATGCAGAGCCTCGAGAAGCGGATCGACCCGCTGAAAGAACGGCTCAAGGGTCAGGACAAGGAGGCCGCCGCCACCCTGGACCTGGTCGAGCGCGCGTTGGCCTTGCTGGAGGCCGGCAAGCCAGCGCGGGTCCTGCCCGTGACGGCGGAGGAAAAGAAGCCGTTCCGCCAGCTTCAGCTGCTGACCGCCAAGCCGGTGCTGTATGTCTGCAACGTGGACGAGGAGAGCGCCGCGGCGGGCAACGCCCATTCCGACCAGGTCGCGGCCAAGGCCGAAACCGAGGGGGCGGCGGCGGTGGTCGTCTCTGCCGCGATCGAGGCCGAGGTGGCGCAGCTCGACAGTCCGACCGAGAAGGCGGAGTTCCTCGAGAGCCTCGGGCTGACCGAGACCGGCGTGGCGCGGGTCGTCAGGGCGGGCTACGCGCTTCTGGACCTGGTCACCTTCTTCACCGCGGGCCCGAAGGAGGCGCGCGCCTGGACAACGACTGCCGGATCGACGGCCTCCCAGGCTGCGGGCGTCATCCATACCGATTTCGAGAAGGGTTTCATCGCCGCGGAGACCATCGCGTTCGACGACTATGTGGCCTGTGGCGGCGAACAGGAGGCAAAGGACGCCGGCAAGATGCGGCTGGAGGGCCGCGACTACGTCGTCAAGAACGGCGACGTCTTGCTGTTCCGATTTAATGTGTGAACAGCGCCCGGTGCACGGATACAATCGTGCACGGACCGAGTGCGACGGGAAGGAAGGCTGATCATGGGAGAGACGATCGCTTTGACGGCGGAGGACGGCCACAGCCTGGGCGCCTACCGCGCCGATCCGGCTCGAGAGGCCCGCGGCGGCATCGTCGTCTGCCAGGAGATCTTCGGCGTCAACGAACACATCCGCGGTGTCGTCGACCGGTTCGCCGAAGAGGGATACAGCGTCATCGCTCCGGCCCTGTTCGATCGTGTGGAACGCGACCTGGAACTTGGCTACGACGAGGCCGGCGTGACCCAGGGACGTGCCCTGAAGGACCAGGTCCCGCTGGAGGGTTCGCTTCAGGACATCAAGGCGGCGGCGGACGCGCTGCCCGGCGCGGTGGCGATCGTTGGCTACTGCTGGGGCGGGACGTTGGCCTGGCTCGCGGCAACGCGCCTGTCCGGGATTGCCTGCGCGGTTTGCTACTACGGCGGCGGCATTCACGGCTTCCGCGAGGAGCATCCGCGGTGCCCTGTCATGATGCACTTCGGCGAGGAAGACGCCGCGATCCCCATGGAGCACGTGGAGGATATCCAGGAAGTGCAGTTCGAAAGCCCGATCTTCACCTATCCGAAGGCGGGGCACGGCTTCAATTGCGAGACGCGCGCCTCCTACCATCCCGACAGTGCGGCGACGGCTTACCAGCGCACCATCGGCCTGATCAACAGCGTCGTCCGCTAGAGCCCACAACCAGAGGAAAGCGGATCATGATGATCAAGAGCGTGCGCGACATGCTGGAAGAAGCCAATGCCAGCATCGAGACCATTTCGGCGGAGGAGGCGTTGTCTCTTCTGGGCGGCGACGACACGGTCTTCGTGGATGTACGCGAGACCGGCGAGCTGGAACGCGATGGCTCCATCCCGGGTGCCATTCACTGTCCGCGGGGCGTTCTGGAATTCGAGATCGACCCCAACAGCCCGATGCACAACGCGGTCTTCTCCAGCGGCAAGCGCGTCATGTTTTTTTGCGCTAGCGGCGGTCGCTAGGCGCTGGCCGGCCTGACGGCCACCAAGATGGGGCTGGAGAGGGTCGCTCATATGGCCGGCGGCTTCGGTGCGTGGCGCGACGCCGGCGGCACGATCGACGCGGGGACCGGCGAATTCAAGATGTAGGACGGCGGCCGTGGAGCCAGAGCGCGGAATCGACCATGTGGTCCACTGCGTGCGCGATCTCGACCAGGCGGCGGCGTTTTACGAAAGGCTGGGCTTCACCCTGACGCCGCGTGCGTCCCATCCCTGGGGCACCGACAACCGGCTGGTCCAGTTCAAGGACACATTTCTCGAAATCCTCACCGTTGCGGCGCCCGAGCGGATCGTGGAGCCGGCGCCTGACGGTTTCGAGTTCGGCGCCTACAACCGGGATTATCTGCGCGCCCGCGAGGGCATGTCGATGCTGGCCCTGAAGGGAGCCGACGCCGCCGCCGACGCCCGGTCCTTTGCGGAACACGGACTCAGCCCTCGCCCGCCGTTCCATTTCGAGCGGGGCGCGCGGCTGCCTGACGGAGGCGAGGCAACAGTGGCCTTCGACCTTGCCTTTGCGATGGATGCCGGGATGCCGGAGGCGGTCTTCTTCACCTGCCAGCAGTCCGCGCCCGAGCACTTCTGGAAGCCCGCCTTCCAGTCCCACGAGAACGGAGCGTCGGCGGTTGCCGAGGTGGTGATGATCGGCAGCGCGTCACCGGCGATGCTGCGGTTCATGCGCGGCGTTTTCGATGCCGATCGGGTCTCGGAAACGGCGGGCGGACTGACGGTCGAGGCTGGTGGCGGGACCGTCACCGTGCTCAGCCGGACGGCCTTCGAGGATCGTTTCCCCGGCCGAGCGCCCGAGCGGGCCCCGAACCGGCCGCATTTCGCCGCCTACCGGATTGCCGTGAAGGATCTGGGCCTCACGAAAGACCTGTTGGACGGGACCGGCGTGCCCTCCCAGTGGCACGGCGAGACGATCCAGGTCGGCGCCCAGGGCCTGTTCGGCGTCGCGCTGGAGTTCTCCGAAGCGGCATAGCCGGGCCGGACTGTGTGTCATGCATCGGGGCCGCGGGACGCGCTGGACAGCGTCCCGGCCGTGCCTATAATCCCGCACCGAACACGGTCGGATCGGGGGGCAAGAATGCCAAGCGCGTATCTGAAACGTCGTCTGCGAACGCTGGAAGAGGCCCTGGGGGAACGGGGACTCAGCCGCACCGACGTGGGGTTGCCGCCCGTCGCCATCAACGAAAACGAGCCGCTGCCGCCGCCGGTCATCCAGGGTGTTCCGTTCCGCTCGCTGGTGCTGGCCTGCTGCGCCTGCCTGATACTCGGCGTGGCCATCGGCGCGGGGGTGACGCTGATGGTGCAGCATACCGGCAGCATTGGCGCCACCGAGGTCACCCACTAGCGCGTGATTTCTATCGGATGGAATGAGCCGCTTGCAGCCGGATGCTTCGAGACGGCGGCTTCGCCGCCTCCTCAGCATGAGGGGAAAGTGAGTGGTCAGCCAACTACACAATCCTCACCCTGAGGAGCGCCCGCAGGGCGTGTCTCGAAGGGGATGGCTGCCACCGGCGCGCTGCTGGCGCACCACGCGGCTCAGCCCTGGCGGGCGAACATCAGTTTTTTGATTTCCGCGATCGCCTTGGCCGGGTTCAGGCCCTTGGGGCAGGTCTTGGTGCAGTTGAAGATGGTGTGGCACCGATAAAGCCGAAACGGGTCCTGCAGGTTGTCCAGCCGTTCGCCGGTGTATTCGTCGCGGCTGTCGGCGATCCACCGGTAGGCCTGCATCAGGATCGCCGGGCCGAGATAACGATCGCCGTTCCACCAGTAGCTGGGACAGCTCGTCGAACAGCAGAAACACAGGATACACTCGTACAGCCCGTCGAGCTTCTTGCGCTCATCGGGCGACTGCAGCCGCTCGCCGTCGGGCGGTGGCGGCGATTGCGTCTTCATCCACGGTTCGATCGAGGCGAGCTGCGCATAGGCCCGCGACAGGTCGGGCACCAGGTCCTTGACCACGCTCATATGCGGCAGCGGGAAGACCTTGGCGTCGCCCTTGATCTCGGAGATGTACTTGGTGCAGGCTAGATGGTTGAGGCCGTCGATGTTCATCGAACAGCTGCCGCAGATCCCTTCGCGGCAGGAACGGCGGAAGGTCAGCGTCTGATCGACCTCGTTCTTGATCTTGATCAGCGCGTCAAGGACCATCGGCCCGCAATCGTCCAGGTCGACCTCGTAGGAATCGATCCGCGGGTTCTCGTCGTCGTCCGGCGACCAGCGATAGACCTGGAACGTCTTAACGTTCTTTGCGCCGTCCGGCGCCTTCCAGGTCTTGCCCTTTGTGTATTTGGAGTTTGCGGGCAGAGCGAACTCGACCATCCGTCGGTACCTCTTCTGAGTAACGCGGCCTGTGCCGCCTAATAGACCCGTGCCTTGGGCGGGAACGACTGGACCTCGTTGGTCAGCGTGGTCATGGTGACGGGACGATAGTCGATCTTCACGTTGCCGCCGTCGTCACACCAGACCAGCGTGTGCTTTATCCAGTTCTCGTCGTCGCGTTCCGGGTAGTCCTCGCGGGCATGGGCGCCGCGGCTTTCCGTGCGGTTCGCGGCGGCCGAGATCGTCACCATCGCCTGGGCCACCAGGTTGTCGAACTCCAGCGTTTCCACCAGGTCGGAGTTCCAGATCATCGACCGGTCGGCGACCTTGATGCCGTCCTTCGCCGACCAGGTCTGTTTCATCAGGGAAACGCCTTCGTCCAGCACCTCGCCCGTCCGGAACACGGCGCAGTGTGACTGCATGTTCTTCTGCATTTCCAGCCGCAGGTCGGCTGTCGGCCGGTCGCCGTCGGCATTGCGCAGGCGGTCGAGCCGTGCCAGGGCCTCGTCGCCGGCGTCGGCGGCGAGCGGCCTGTGCGCTTCGTTCGGGTCGACGGTCTCGGCGCACCGGTTTGCAGCGGCACGGCCAAAGACGACCAGGTCCAACAGCGAGTTGGACCCCAGCCGGTTTGCGCCGTGCACGGACACGCACGCCTGCTCGCCGACCGCCATCAGGCCCGGCACCACCGCGTTTGGGTTGCCGTCTTTCAGGGTCACGACCTCGCCGTGATAGTTGGTGGGGATGCCGCCCATGTTGTAGTGGCAGGTCGGCAGCACCGGGATCGGATCCTTGGTCACGTCGACGCCGGCAAAGATCTGCGCCGTCTCCGCGATGCCCGGCAGCCTTTCGTTGATGATCGCCGGGTCCAGGTGCTCGATATGCAGGTGTATATGGTCCTTGTTGGCACCGACGCCGCGGCCTTCGCGGATCTCGATCGTCATCGACCGGCTGACCACATCGCGCGAGGCCAGATCCTTTGCCGAGGGAGCGTAACGCTCCATGAACCGCTCGCCCTCTGAGTTGGTCAGATAACCTCCTTCGCCACGGACGCCTTCGGTAATCAGGCAGCCGGCACCGTAGATCCCGGTCGGGTGGAACTGGACGAACTCCATGTCCTGCAGGAGCAGGCCCGCCCGCAGGACCATCGCGCCGCCGTCGCCGGTACAGGTGTGCGCCGAGGTGGCCGAGAAGAACACGCGCCCGTAACCGCCGGTCGCCAGAATCACCTGCTTGGCCCGGAACCGGTGGATCGTGCCGTCGTCCAGGTTCCACGCCATCACGCCGCGACAGGCGCCGTCTTCCATGATCAGGTCCAGCGCGAAATACTCGATGTAGAACTCGGCATCGTGCTTCAGCGCCTGCTGGTAAAGGGTATGCAGCATCGCGTGGCCCGTGCGGTCGGCCGCGGCGCAGGTGCGCTGGGCCGGCGGGCCTTCACCGAACTGGGTGGTCATGCCGCCGAAGGGCCGCTGGTAGATCTTGCCGGCATCCGTGCGGCTGAACGGAACGCCGTAGTGTTCCAGCTCGATCACCGCAGGCGCGGCCTCGCGCACCATGTATTCGATGGCGTCCTGGTCGCCCAGCCAGTCTGACCCCTTCACCGTGTCGTACATGTGCCAGCGCCAGTCGTCCGGCCCCATGTTGCCCAGTGCGGCCGAGATCCCGCCTTGCGCCGCCACCGTGTGGCTGCGGGTCGGAAAGACCTTGGTGATGCAGGCCGTCTTCAGGCCGCGTTCCGCCAGGCCGAACGTCGCGCGCAAGCCGGATCCGCCGGCGCCCACGACAACGACGTCATAGGTATGATCGGTGATCGGATATGCCTGTGCCATGGCGGTCATGCTCCAAATGCAACTTTCAGGACCGCAAAGGCGGCAGCGACGCCCAGCATGGCGCTGGCGAGCTTAACGGCCAGGACAGCCGCGACCTTTACCGGTTCGATATGCACATAGTCTTCCAGGACCACCTGAACACCGAGGTGAAGGTGGTGAAATGTCGCAACGATCAGCAGCAACAGCAGGACTGCATTGACTGGCGCGGCGACCCAGGCTGCGACGGCGTCGTACCCGTCGCCGGCCAGGGTGGCGGCTGCAAATGCGAACCAGAAGCTCAACGGCACGAGCGCGATCGAGGTGACGCGCTGCACCCACCAGTGATGGGTTCCTTCCTTGGCACTGCCAAGGCCGCGGGCTTCAGAAAGCTTGGTGCGCAACGCCATTGCCTATCCTCCCATAAACCCGTAGCCGATGATCCAGGCGAGCAGCGTCAGAACCACCGACGACGTTGCAACGATATGGCCGGTTGTCGCGGCGGTCTTCAGCTCGAACCCCAAGCCCACGTCCCACAACATGTGCCGGATGCCGTTGGCCAGGTGATAGAACAGGGCCCAGGTCCAGCCGAACAAGAGCAGCCGCCCGAACCAGGAACCGATGAAGCCCTGGACCGTTGCAAACGCGTCCGGGCCGGTCGCCAGGGCTAGCAGCCACCATACGAACAGCAGCGCGCCAACGGAAAGGCCGACCCCGGCAATCCGATGCGTGATCGAATAGGCCATCGTCCATTCGAATTTGTAGACCTGGAGATGAGGCGATAGCGGCCTTTCGTCCGTGCTCATGCGTGTCCTCTTGGCGCTAGAGATGTCGGAACCAGGCTCGGTTCCCCACCCGTTCGAGTTGATGCAAGTACAGCTGCCCCCAACAGACCGCGTCCATCTACTCGGGTTATAATCAATACGACCCGATGGCGCAAACGGACGTGCCGGGTGGCACGGCGCGGCGAAACAGCGCCCCCTTCTAATTCCACCACCCCCAGGGGTGTGCTCCGCCGGGCATCGTGCGGCCGTCGGGTTTAGGCGACGTTAACCAAATCTCGTGGGTAAGGCGGGCCTTACTTCCAAGATTTCGTGGCTGTGAATAAGTCTGTGGACAGTCGTGTGGAATAATTGTGAGCCTTTTGTGTAATAAAACTGATGTTATGCGCAAGTTTCTTGCAACTATTCGTTATTTTTTCTAGACAAAGCTTTACTGAAAATCCAAAGTTTCATCACGCGAATGCGCTGGAGTTTTCCGGTGTCGCGGAGACCAAACGGTGTTCTACGGGCGGTCGTTTTTCGGAACGATCACCTCGGGACCGCCGGGCGGAGGAAACGACATCGATGCTTCAGGGGCGGAACTGGTCCTCCGCGGCTGGTTTTGCCTGGTTCGGCGGCTTTCGATCCGCTGGGCCGACGGAAACGGGGTTCGCCCCGGGGTCGACGGTCCGTTATCGGTGAAAAGGCTGCCGGCTGAAGACCGCGTCGCTTTCGGATGGCGCGCCTCTCCGGCCTGGCGTTCGTGAGACGGTTTTCGGACCGTTTTGCGAAAGCGGGTACAGCCAGGACGCCTCCAACGGCGGGCCTTCGGGCCCAAAGGGACGAGGGGTCAAGGCGGTCGGCTTCAGGGAACGGATCTTCGGGTCCCGAAACAGAGGTCGATCGGGGTGTCATCCGGACCGCCGGTCCGCACGATCCGGTCGCCTCCTTCGGGAGGTCCGTCAGCCCGTCAACACCGGCTCTTCGGAGCGGGTGTGGGCAGCGGACAGATCGGGTCGGAACCCGGAGCGGGTCGGATCCTCGGATCCGGTTTCGCGAAGGGGTGTCGCCGGGGCGGGTTTCGGCCCGATTCGACGACACGTTGGCGGAGCGGCAGCGATCGTTTCCCGGTTCTCCGTCCTTCGGGATGGGGGCTGCTGGGAGGAAAGGTCTCGCCGCCGACGCAATGCGGGGCCTTCGGGGTTCGCGGCGATGCCGGCAACGGGATCTGGCCTTTCAGGGCGGGGCGGAAACGCTGGTGAGAGCGGGTCCGTCCATGTTGGAAGGGTCGTTCGGACAACTGCTACCCGTCCGCGGTTCGTTTCGGCGAACCGGGGCCAGGGACAAAGCAAAGGCCTTCGGGCCGGCGCCGCGAACCTGGTTTGAAGGACGGGGTCGGGAAAGCCGAAACCTTCGGGTTTTGGCCCTCCCGGACCGGAGCGGGGCTCCCCGTTTCGGCCGGCAGGTCCGAGACAGGACGCTGCGTCAGGCGCCCGGACGGTGTTTCGGCATCGTCGCAGGGCTTCGCCGGGGAAACCCGGGTTCGGAAACCTGCCTCAGGGTTTTCGGGCGGCGCGGATCAACGTCCGGCGACAAGGCTCAACCGTTCGCGGTCGATGTTTCCTTCGGGCGACATCGGGCGCACTGGATCGATCGGTCCGCGGTGCCTTGCCAGGGTGACCGGGATGCCGATCGAGAAGGGTGGAAACCCGCTTTTGCGTGATCGGGACCTGCGACAGGTCTCACGAGGCTTCCGGGTGTATCGCCTTCGGGCGGTACAAGGATGCGACAGGGGTACTGCCGTCCCTCTGGCGCTCCCCCGGAAGCCTCGATCGATTCTGAGGACCAAAGTACCTGGCCACGCCTACCCTCATCCTTAGGAGGCCTGCGTCAGCAGGCCGTCACGAAGTATGTGGCTGCCGGTTTGCTAGGTATTGCCGCCCGCAGCCAGATGCTTCGTGACGCGCCCTTCGGGCGCTCCTCGAGCCATGAGGGAATGCTGCGTCTGCATCTACCGCGGGATCAGCACCGAATAGTCCAGATCCAGCACCAGCCGCAGCCCCGACTTGGGAAAGCTCTCGCAGGGCAGGTCCTTGGTGGCGCGGGTGCGCAGGCGCAGCGCCCCGAACCCTGCATTGCTCTGGATCGGCCACTTGTCGGTGATTTCCGTCCAGGCATAGATGGTGTCGCCGGGAAAGACCGGGTTCACGTGGCTGCCGGCGTTGATTGCGCCCACCAGACAGGCATTGCCCAGCCCGTTGAAACTCAGCGCGCGGGCCAACGACATCACATGCCCGCCATAGACGACCCGCTGGCCAAACCGTGTGCCGTGCGAACGCTGGGCATTGAAGTGGACCCGGGCGTTGTTCTGGTACAGCTTTGCGGCAAGACCGTGCTCGGTGTTCTCCACCGTCAAGCCGGCCAGGTGGTCGATGCGTTCGCCCGCCGCATAGTCGCCCCAGCGATGCGCCGAGCCTGCAAGCGCGTCATTCCAGGTCTCTGCGGTCAGGGTCGCGGGCAGGAACAGGTTCGTCACGTGGCTGTCAAGCTCCGGGACCTGCGCCGGCGGCGCCGATCCGTTGGGGTCGCGTCGTTCCACCATCACCCAGCGGACCCACGTCAGCACCAGGTCGCCCGCCTGGTTCTTGGCGTTCGAGCGCACATAGACGATGCCCGCCTTGCCGTCCTGGGTGGCACGCAGCCCGATGACCTCGGAGGCCACCGCCAGCGTGTCGCCCGGATAGACCGGCTGCAGGAATTGGCATTCGGCGTAGCCCAGGTTGGCGACCGCATTGAGCGAGATGTCCGGCACCGTCTTGCCGAACGCGATGTGAAACACCAGCAGGTTGTCGACCGGTGCCCGCGGCAGGCCGACCACCTGGGCAAAGGCATCCGACGACTGCAGGACGAAACGCGAGCCGGTCAGCGCCGTGTAGAGGGAGACGTCGCCTTCGCTCACCGTGCGCGGGGTTGCGTGCAGGATGGTTTCGCCCAGCGCGAAGTCCTCGAAATAGCGGCCTGCCGACGCCTTGCCGGAGGCGTGCGCGACGTTCTCGATGTTGCTGTCGCCCGTCATGCGCCCGCGGCGTCCTCCAGCTGGCTGATCTTGTCCGCCAGCGCGAGCACGCGCTGTGCGGTTTCCACATGCAGTTTCTCGATCAGCTTGCCGTTGAGTACGGCGACGCCCTGGCCCGCGGCGCGTGTCGCTTCGAAGGCGGTGATGATGGCGCGGCTTTCCTCGATATCCTCGCCGGTAGGGCCAAAAGCCGCGTTCGCGGCGGCGATCGTCTTGGGATGGATCAGGGTCTTGCCGTCGAAGCCCAGCGCGGCGCCCTGGCTGCAGGACGCGAGAAACCCCTCGTCGTCCTCGAGATCGAAATGGACACCGTCCAGGATCCCAAGGTCGTAGGCCCGTGCCACCAGCACGCACCGGCTGAGGTGACTGAGCAGGGGAAACCGGTCGGCGGTGTGCCGGCAGTGCAGGTCCTTCGCAAGATCGGCTGTGCCCATGATCAGGCCGCCGAGCCGCGGGCTGGCGCCGGCAATCTCTTCGGCCCGAAGGATGCCTCTGGGCGTCTCGATCATGCACCACAAAGAAACGGCCTCCGGGGCGCCGGCGGCGTGCATCAAGGCCTCGGCCTTCTGGACCGTCGCCGGGCTTTCGACCTTCGGCAGCAACAGGGCATCGGCCCCGCTCGCGGCCATCTCGCGCACGTCGGTTTCGCCCCAGTCGGATCCCAGGCCGTTCACCCGAACCATGATTTCGCGGGCGCCGTAGCCGCCCTCGCGCAGGGAAGAGGAAATCATGCCGCGCGCTTCGGCCTTCTTGTCCGGCGGGCAGGCGTCCTCCAGGTCCATGATCAGGCAGTCCGCCGGCAGGTTGCGCCCTTTCTCCAACGCTCGGGCGTTCGAACCCGGCATGTAAAGCGCCGACCGGCGCGGGCGAACGGAGACGGTCATGGGCGGTTCCCTGGTCAAGTGCATTGCCGATACTGCGCCGCACTATAGGCAACCCGGCCGCCAGGATCAGCAAGGAAAGCCAAGGTGCCGGTTGCAGCCACCTGCTTCGAGACGCGGTGCTACGCACCGCTTCTCAGCATGAGGGGACTCGCATGTTGCTGCGCATGCTTCACCTCACCCTGAGGAGGCGCGCGCAAGCGCGCCGTCTCGAAGGGCGTGGCTGCCCGGTGGTCCGCTCCTATGCCGTTTAGGACCTATCGACCCCGGGCGATTGTCCTTAGTCTGGGCGGATCATGGCGATCCTGTCGATCCAAAGCCATGTGGCTTACGGCCATGTGGGAAATTCCGCCGCCGTCTTTCCGCTACAGCGGCTGGGCCAGGAGGTCTGGCCGCTCCACACGGTGATGTTCTCCAATCATCCGGGCTACGGCGCCTGGAGCGGCCCGGTCCTTGACGCCACCGATGTCCGGGCCGTCTTCGACGGGATCGAGGCCCGCGGCGTGCTGCCGGAGTGTGCCGCCGTGCTTTCCGGCTATATGGGCGATGTGAGCCTGGGCGCAGTGGTCCTGGATGCGGTGGCCAGGGTCCGGGCGGCAAACCGGAACGCGCTTTACGTCTGCGATCCGGTGATGGGCGACACCGTTCCGGGCCTTTATGTGCGCGAGGGGATTCCGGCCTTCATGCGCGATCACGCCGTGCCGGCGGCGGACATCGTGCTGCCCAACCAGTTCGAGCTCGAACTGCTGACCGACGGGCCGGCGAAATCGCTGGAACAGGTGCTGGCGGCCGGCGACCGGGTGCTGGCAACCGGGCCCGGCATCGTGGTCGTGACCAGCCTTCGGTTCGAAGACCGCGGCAACGGCGATGTGGGGATGCTGGCCATCACTGCAGACGGCGCGTGGCTGGCCGAGACGCCGTTCCTGACGCTGCCGGTTGCGCCGAACGGCGCCGGCGATGCGACCGCGGCTCTGTTTACGGCCTTCTTTCTGGAAACCCGCGAGCCGGCGGCCGCGCTGGCCCGCACCACGGATGCCGTCTTCGCCATCTTCGAGGCGACCCGTGCGGCCGGCACCCGCGAACTGCAGATCATTGCCGCCCAAGACGAGCTTTCCGCGCTGACGCCCCGCTTCGTACCCGTCAAGGTGCGGTGAGGGGCTTGGACGGCACCAGCAATACACCCTCACGCCTCAAGGAGGCGGCGAAGCCGCCGTCTCGAAGGATATGGCTGAACCTGGCCTGGAACTCTCCGGCAGGCCCTACGCCGCGTTCTCCAGGTACCCTTCGATCAGGATCTCGGCGATCTGAACGGCGTTCAACGCCGCGCCCTTGCGCAGGTTGTCGGAGACGCACCAGAAATTGAGGCCGTTCTCGATGGTCGGGTCCTCGCGCACGCGGCTGATGAAGACCGCGTCCTCGCCCACGGACTCGGCGGGGGTGACATACCCTTCGTCGACGCGGTGGTCGACCACGGTCAGCCCGGCCGCCCCCTTCCAGGCCTCGCGCGCGGCCTGCGCATCGATCGGGTCCTCGAACTCCACGTTCACCGATTCCGCATGGCCGATGAAGACCGGCACGCGCACGCAGGTCGCCGAAACCTTGATGGCGGGATCCAGGATCTTCTTGGTCTCCACCACCATCTTCCATTCTTCCTTGGTGGCGCCGTCCTCCATGAAGACGTCGATATGCGGGATCACGTTGAACGCGATCTGCTTGGTGAATTCCTCCTTCACCATGGGATCGTTCACGTAGATGCCCTTGGTCTGGTCGAACAGCTCGTCCATGCCTGCCTTGCCGGCGCCGGACACCGACTGGTAGGTGGAGACGACCACGCGCCGGATCCGCGCCAGATCGTGCAGCGGCTTCAGCGCCACGACCATCTGGATGGTCGAGCAGTTCGGGTTGGCGATGATGTTCTTGCGCCCGAAGCTGGCCAGTGCTTCCGGGTTGACCTCGGGCACCACCAGCGGCACGTCGGGGTCCATCCGGAAATGCGAGGTGTTGTCGATCACCACGACGCCAGCCTTGGCGGCCCGCGGCGCGAACTCCGCGCTGATCGCCCCGCCCGCCGAAGACAGCACGATGTCGGTGCCGCGGAAGTCGAAGCTTGCCAGGTCCTGGACCTTGATCTCCTCTTCGTCGCCGAAGCTGACGGTCTTGCCGATCGATCGCGACGAGGCCAGCGCGACGACCTCGTCGGCCGGGAACTCACGCTCCCAAAGCGTCTCGAGGATTTCGCGGCCCACATTGCCCGTGGCCCCGACGATTGCAAGCTTGTAGCCCATCAGATCTTGTCCTTTATGTCTTTCTCTTGTGCCTAGGAACTTCCGCGCCCAAAAAAAATCAGGCCGCCTCGAGGAGAGGCGGCCCGCCAAACTCGAAGCTTTTTTGCCCCGTTAGCCGCCGGTTTTCGGCAACGGAGTCTGGGCCGGTGTCACCGTCTTGCCGTCAGCCGTGACGATCGGCTTCGGGGTCGCGACGGTCTTCATGTATTCGCAGGCACCGGCACTGCCAGCACCGAACCCGACCAAAGCAAGCACGAGAAACAATTTACGCATGGCGTAAGTCTCCTGGCGGTTAAGTGGAGAGAGGATACGGCCAACGCCGCCATATCACAAGTACCGCTTTCGGAGGGGATCTAGCCTTCCGCGGCGACGAAGGCGAGGGCCTGATGTGCTGTGCGGGCGACGTGCTTGCGCTTCAGCGGTGACCCGAGATAGCGGTTGGCCGAGGCCAGCAAGGCCAGAGCCCAGGGCGCATCGGGTCGGTTCCGCACTTCGTCGCGCACTGCCATCAAGACCTTCAGGCGATGCGCCGAGGTGATGTAGTCGAACTGGCCATGGTCGAACAGGACGGCGGCGGCCGTCTGAAAGAACGCCTCCGCGTCGGGCACGACCCATCGGGACACATCCTGGTCGACGTCCACATAGCGGACATTGCGGCCCAGGAAGCAGGCCATCTGCAACAACGCCGCCGGCCAGAGTTCCAGGTACCGGCCACACAAATGGCGCGCGGCATTGGCAAATGTCAGTGCATGGGTGAAGTCCAGCCAGCCCACATTCTGCGAGACCGGGATTTCGGTGCGGTCCTGCCGGGCGAGGTCGAAATGCAGCATCGCGTCCGCATTGGCGCCGAGCAGCGCGTCAAACAGGGCGCCGGGATCGGCGGAGCCTTCGACGACCAGATCCATGGCCCGGTTGATCGACGTGCCCCGGAAATCGGCAGCATCGAGCGTGCGGCGGCCGCTGCCGTCGAAAGCCCGCAGCGCCGGGGCATAGTGCTTGAACTCCGGGATCAGATCTTCCCGCGTGGAATAGACCAGCGAACGCACCAGCGCGAGCGTCAATGGCAGGGCACTTTCCGCGCCCAGCCGCTCGATCAGCTGTCCCGTCTTCAGGACGTAGATGGCTGCATGCCCGAAATCGGCGTAGTGGGCGAGCGCCGCCGCGGCGAGGGGGTGTTCGAGATCGGCATAGGTAAGCCCACTGGCGTAAGCGTCGCGCACCTGGCCAGCCGCGTTGGTTTCATCTTCCGCCTCGATCGCCGCGACAAGAGCGTCGGGACTGTAGGCGACGGGGTCGGTGGGGTAGGGGTAGGTTGTCTGACGCATCGTGTCCCAGGCCATATGGCCGGCGATCTCCACCGCCGCGGCGAGCCGGTCGGCTTCGTTGCCGGCGTCGTGCGCCGCCAGCGCCAGCCAGTCGGGTGCGGCGGCATAGGCATGCGTCGTGCCGTACTCCAACAGCTCGTGGCTCCAGCCGACCGCCGCGGCGATCGCTTGTTCAGCCGAGCCGCCGGCACTTTCCAGGCGGGCGATTTCGCGGGCCATGCGGTCATACTCATGGCGCGGGAAGGCCTCCTTCAGCGAGGCCAGCGCCCGGGTCCGGGTTTCCGCCTGCGGCGGATCAGTGACGTCGACCAGGATGCGGCCTTCTTCGACCGTCACCGGATAGCGGCGCAGCCGGTCGCCGCCGACCAGGGTGTCGCCCGTCTCCAGATGGAACTTCCAGTTATGCCAGTTGCAGGTAAGCACGCAGCCGTCCGCCAGCGTGCCTTCGGCCAGCGGATAACCTTCGTGCGGACAGCGGTTGTTGCAGGCGAACACGCCCTTGGGCCCGTGAAACAGGGCAATCTGCTTGCCGGCGATCTTGACGACCATCCGCCCCTTTTCGATCAGCTCGGCTTCGGAAGCGGCATCTACCAGCGTCGCACCGGCGGTTTCGCTCATGTTCGCCCCTTTTTGAAAGTACTATCTTTATATATTAACCCGGGTGCGTTTGAATTTCAAAAGAAAAAACTTTATAAAAAGCCATGGCCGATCCAAAACAGAAATCCGGTGCCAAGATCCGCACCCGTCGCTGTCTTCTCGACCTCCTCAAGACCGAGGGTCCCCAGACGGCTGGTCGCCTGGCCGGTCGGTTGGATGTCTCCGCAATGGCCGTGCGCCAGCACCTTTACGAGCTGGCAGACGAAGGCATGGTGGAAAGCGTGTCCGAGCCTGCCGGCGTTGGTCGGCCCGCCAAGAAGTGGCGCCTGACAGGTGCCGCCGACCGGTTCTTCCCCGACGGGCACGCGGAACTGACCACCGGGCTGATCCGTGCGATGCGTGGGGCGTTCGGCGAAGACGGTATCGACATGATGCTGGAGGTGCGCTCGCGTGAACAGACCGCAGCCTATCGCGCGGCCATGGATGGCAGGACCGATCTGGGCACCCGTCTGGAGCGGCTGGCGGAACTCAGAACCGAAGAGGGCTATATGGCGGCGATCCGGCGCGGTGCCTACGGGTCGTGGCTCTTGATCGAGAACCACTGTCCCATTTGCGCAGCGGCGACCCAATGCAGCGGCCTGTGCCGCGCCGAGCTCGGGGTCTTCCGCGCGGTCCTGGGCGAAGACGTTCTGGTGGAACGTACCGACCACATCCTGGCCGGTGCCCGGCGCTGCGCCTATCGGGTGGTCGAGCGGGACTAAGCTGTCTGTTCCGCTTCCAGCCAGGCGACCACGTCGTCGGCGCTGCCGTCCGGGGGAAAGACCGGATAGAACGTCTGAACGATGCGGCCGTCCCGGATGAGCAATGTCAGCCGTTTCAACAGGCGCATGCCTGCGGCCTCGAAGGTGGGCAGGTTCAGCGCATCTGTCAGTTCGAAGGCCTGATCCGACAACAGCGGGAAGGGCAGGTGCAGGCGTTCGGCCGCCTCGCGCTGGTAGTCCGTGTCCTGGACCGACAGGCCAAACAGATGGTGGACACCCAGCGCCTTCAGTTCGGTGTGCAGGTCGCGGAAGGCGCAGGCCTGGGGCGTGCAGCCCCGGGCGCCGGGGATCATGTTCCAACCGTCGGGCAGTTCCTGGTCGGGCCGGCCGGTGCGCGGATAAATGAAGACGACCGTCGTGCCGGCGAGCGCGGAGAGATCGACCGTGCCGCCGTCGGTGGCGGCCAATGCCACGGAAGGCAGCGTCATCCCAGCCAGGTGGCCTGCCGCGCCATCGTCCTCCGGGGCCGGGATGGTGGACCAGTCGACTGAAGTGAGATTGGTCATGGGGGCGCTCCTATCTTTCCCTTCTCCCCCGGGGGGAGAAGGTGGCCCGAAGGGCCGGATGAGGGGGTTCGGATGCTGGCCGGTACCGGAACCCCCTCACCCGGCCGGCGCTCCGCGCCGTCCACCCTCTCCCCGCCGGGGAGAGGGGGATCAAACTCAAGCCGCCAGCGCGTCCAGTTCCTTGACCAGGGTTTCGCCCATCTCGGTGGTCGAAACCTGTGTCGCGCCTTCGCTCATCAGGTCTGCGGTCCGAATGCCGCGGTTGAGCACGTTCTGGGCCGCCTGCTCGATCAGGTCGGCGTCGTCGCCCAGTCCGAAGGAATACCTGAGCGCCATGGCGAAACTCAGCACCATGGCCAGCGGGTTGGCGGCGTTCCTGCCGGCGATGTCCGGGGCGGAGCCGTGCACCGGTTCGTAAAGCGCCTTGCGGCGGCCGGTTTCGTCCACCGCGCCCAGCGAGGCAGACGGCAGCATGCCCAGCGAGCCGGTCAGCATCGCCGCGCAGTCCGACAGCATGTCGCCGAACAGGTTGTCGGTGACGATCACGTCGAACTGTTTCGGCCAGCGCACCAACTGCATGGCGCAGTTGTCAGCGTACATATGCTCCAGCGTGATGTCCTCGTAGCCGCCGCGGGCATGCAGCTCGGTCACGGTCTTGCGCCAGAAGACGCCGGTTTCCATGACATTCGCCTTTTCCACCGAATGGACCTTGCGGTTGCGCTCGCGCGCCAGGTCGAAGGCAACCGCGGCGACACGTTCGACCTCGGCCTTGGTGTAGGACTGGGTGTCGATGCAGCGTTCGGTGCCGTCCTCCAGAGTCTGCATGCCCCGGGGTTCGCCGAAATAGACGCCGGCGGTCAGCTCGCGCACGATCAGGATATCCAGGCCCTGCACAACCTCGGGCTTGAGGGTCGAGGCGTCCAGGAGGGCGTCGAAGGTGAGCGCCGGCCGCAGGTTGGCAAACAGGTCCATCTCCTTGCGCAAGGTCAGAAGCCCGGCCTCGGGCCGGTGATGGCGCGCGACATCGTCGTATTGCGGGCCGCCGACCGCGCCCAGCAGCACCGCATCGGCGGTCATCGCCGCATCCAGGGCCGCATCGGTCAGCGGCGTGCCGTGCTTGTCGTAGGAGGCGCCGCCAACCAGGTCTTCCTGGATGTCGAAGCCGACCGCCCGGCGCCGGTCCATCCAGTCAACGATCCGGCGGACCTCGCCCATGACTTCCGGGCCGATGCCGTCGCCGGGCAGCATCAGAAGCGTTTTGTTCGATGACATGACAATCTTCCCTGTTCGGTCTTGTGCCGCCGGTCGTCCGGCGCCGCCGCTGCTTAAGAGGCTTCGCGATAAAGCCAGGGCTGGGCCGCGCGCTGCTTGTCTTCGAAGCTGTCGATCTGGGTGCGGCGCTGCATCGTCAGGCCGATATCGTCCAGGCCGTTCAACAGGCAGTGCTTGCGGAACGGATCCACGTCGAACGGGATCTTCTCGCCGTCCGGATCGGTGATCTCCTGGGCCTCGAGATCGACGGTGAAGGTCGCGTTGGACCCGCGCCAGGCCTTTTCCATCAGCCGGTCGATGACCTCACGCGACAGCGGGATCGGCAGGATGCCGTTCTTGTAGCAGTTGTTGTTGAAGATGTCCGCGAAGCTGGGCGCCAGGACGCAGCGGATCCCGAAATCCAGCAGCGCCCAGGGCGCATGCTCGCGGCTGGAGCCGCAGCCGAAGTTATCGCCGGCGACCAGGATGCTGGCCTCGCGATAGGGCTCCTTGTTGAGCACGAAGTCCGGGTTCTCGGCGCCGTCGTCCTTGTAACGCATCTCGTCGAACAGGTTCTTGCCCAGGCCCGATCGTTTGATGGTCTTCAGGAACTGCTTGGGGATGATCATGTCGGTGTCGACGTTGATCATGTTCAGCGGCGCCGCAACGCCGTTCAGCGTGGTGAACTTTTCCATGGTCCTCTGTGCCCTACCGCCCGGTCTTCTTTTTCTTGCCGTATACCATGACCACGATCGCGTCCACATCGTCGTCGTCGATCAGGTCGTTCAGCAGCGTCTCGTTCTCATTGGCCACATCGACCCTCCAGCCGCTTTCGTCGAAGGCGGCACCGAACAAGCGGCTCAGCAGACCATCGGTTGCGTGGGGATCCTGTTGCATGGGCGTGTCTCCGTTTTCTCCAGCCCGGCTCAGATGAATGCGCGGACGTCGGCCAACGTCCCGCTGACCGCCGCCGCAGCCGCCATCGCGGGGCTGACCAGGTGGGTTCGCCCACCGCGGCCCTGGCGGCCTTCGAAGTTACGGTTCGAAGTGGATGCGCACCGTTCGCCAGGCTTCAGCTTGTCGGCATTCATCGCCAGGCACATGGAACAGCCGGGCTCGCGCCAGTCGAAACCGGCCTCGATGAAGATGCGGTCCAGTCCCTCGGACTCGGCATGTTCTTTCACCAGGCCCGAGCCGGGCACGATCATCGCATGCACGCCGTCGGCCACCTGGCGACCGTCGGCAATCCTCGCGGCGGCGCGCAAATCCTCGATCCGGCCGTTGGTGCACGAACCGATGAACACCTTCTCGATCGGGACCTCCTGCATCGGAGTCCCGGGCGTCAGCCCCATATAGTCCAGCGACCGCTGGGCCGCGAGCCGCTTGTTTTCGTCCTCGAAGGCCGCGGGATCCGGGACGGCCGAAGTGATCGGCACGACGTCCTCGGGGCTGGTTCCCCAGGTCACCAGCGGGGCGATGTCGGCCGCCTTCAGCGTCAATTCCCGGTCGTAGGTCGCACCCGGGTCGGAAGGCAGGGTCCGCCAGTAGGCCTCCGCCTGCTCCCAGGCTGCTCCCTTGGGCGCCATCGGCCGGCCGCGGATGTAGTCGAAGGTCTTGTCGTCAGGCGCGATCAGGCCGGCCCGCGCGCCGCCTTCGATCGCCATGTTGCAGACCGTCATCCGGCCTTCCATGCTCAAAGACCGGATCGCATCGCCGGCATATTCGATCACGTGGCCGGTGCCGCCGGCAGTTCCGATCTTTCCGATGACCGCCAGGGTCAGGTCCTTGGCCGTCACGCCCAGCGGCAGGTCGCCTTCGATCGTGATCCGCATGTTCTTGGCCGGCTTCTGCAGCAGGGTCTGGGTGGCCAGCACATGCTCCACCTCGGACGTTCCGATCCCGAAGGCCAGCGACCCGAAGGCGCCGTGGGTGGCCGTGTGGCTGTCGCCGCAGACGATGGTCATGCCGGGCAGGGTGAAGCCCTGCTCGGGCCCGACGATGTGCACGATGCCATTGCGCACGTCTTCCATGGCGAACAGCTCCACCCCGAAGTCGGCGCAGTTCTTGGCCAGCGTCTCGACCTGGATGCGGCTTTCTTCGTCGTCGATGCCGCGGCTGCGATCGGTGGTCGGAACGTTGTGGTCGGCGACCGCCAGCGTCGCCTCCGACCGGCGCACGGCGCGGCCGGCCTGACGCAGGCCTTCGAAGGCCTGCGGGCTGGTGACCTCGTGCACCAGGTGCCGGTCGATATAAAGGACGCAGGTGCCGTCGTCCTGGACCTCGACAACATGACTGTCCCAGATCTTGTCGAACAGTGTTCGCGGCTGCGCCATGCCATGCCTCCTGGACGGACGCCCCGTTTCGCCGGCGTCTCGTCCCGTCTTCTTTGTGGTTGTTAAGCCTTGGCTTCTTCGGCGGCGGGGCCGGCGTCCGTGGCCGCATACGGTGCCGCGGCCTCAGCGGCGGTTTCCTCCGGCACCGGTGCCGCGGGCTCCATCTTGGCGGCTTCGGCCTCGGCGGCCGTTGCCACCTGGTCCGGCGCACGGCGCAGGCCGGCGCGCTCGGCGATCCGTGCGGCCTTACCGGTGCGGCCACGCAGGTAGTAGAGCTTGGCGCGCCGCACCTTGCCGCGGCGGACCACGTCGATTCCCTCGATCCGAGGGCTGTACAGCGGGAAGGTCCGTTCGACGCCCTCGCCGTAGGAGATCTTGCGCACCCGGAAGGTGCTGCGCAGCCCGTCGTCGCTGCGGTCGATGCAGACGCCTTCGAAGGCCTGGATCCGCTCGCGGTTGCCTTCGATGACCTTCACGCGCACCCGGACGGTGTCGCCGGGCCGGAAGTCGGGAACCGGCTTTCCGTCCGCCAGCTTCTCGACCTGCTCTTGCTCGAGCTTTTCGATGATGTTCATGGTCTGTCTATCCTTTCGATCGCATTATTTCTGACCGGCGGCGTAACGCTGCCACAGGTAGGGCCGCCGCTCGCGCGTGACCCGCTCGGACTCGGCGCGCCGCCAGTCCCTGATCCGTTCGTGATGGCCGGACAACAGGACGTCCGGCACGGGCCGGCCGTCCCAGTCCGCCGGCCGGGTGTATTGGGGGTATTCCAGAAGACCGCTTTCGAAGCTTTCCTCGCCCAGGGACGTCTCCGATCCGACGACGCCCGGCAACAGGCGCACGCAGGCGTCGATCAGGGCGATGGCCGCCACCTCGCCGCCCGACAGCACGAAGTCGCCCAGGCTGATCTCTTCGATCCCGTGCTTTTCCAGGACCCGCTGGTCGACCCCCTCGTAGCGGCCGCACAACAGCGTCACCCCGGGCCCGTCCGCCAGTTCGTGGACCCGCGCCTGGGCAAGCGGCGTGCCCCGCGGGGTGAGATAAAGAACCGGTCCGACCGGCTCCACGCCTGACAGCGCGGCATCCACCACGTCGGGACGCATCACCATGCCCGCGCCGCCGCCGAACGGGGCATCGTCGACGGTGTGGTGGCGGTCGGTAGCGAAATCGCGGATGTTGATCGCCTCAAGAGCCCACAGCCCGTCTTCCAGCGCCTTGCCGTCCAGCGAACAGCCCAGCGGTCCGGGGAACATCTCCGGGAACAGGGTCAGCACCTTTGCGGTCCAAACGCTCATGCCGGCGTCTCCTCGTCCCCGGCCGGCGCCTCTTGCATCGGCACGACGACGACCCGGCCGGTTTCCAGGTCCACCACCGGAACCACGTCGTGGTTGAACGGCACCAGCTCCAGCCCGCCGTCCGGTCGGGCCACCTCCAACAGATCGCCGGCCCCGAAGTTCTGGATGGCGCGTACCGTGCCATAGACCGCGCCGTCTTCGGTTTCGGCCCTGAGCCCGATAAGGTCGGCCTGGTAGAACTCTTCCTCGTCCTCCGGCACTGCCAACTGCGCCCGGTCGATGAACAGCTCGGTCCCCTTCAGTGCCTGGGCCGCGTCCCGGTCGTCGACCCCGTCGATGCGGGCGACCAGGGCATCCTTGGCCCGGCCGGTCAGCGTCAGCGCAAAGACCCTGGCTCCGGAGCGGTCGGTCAGCGGGCGATAGCCCGCCACCGCCTCCGGCTCGGCCGTGAAGCTCTTCAGCCGCACCGCCCCGCGCACCCCATGGGCGCCGGTGACGACGGCGACGCAAAGCTTGCTGTCGGTCATGGCCAGGTCCAGCGGCATCCAACAATCCCCGCCCGTCAGGCCTCTTTGGCTTCCTCGGCCGGCGCCTCCTCGGCGGCGGCTTCTTCAGCCGGGGCCTCGGCGGCCGGTGCCTCCTCGGCGGCGGGTGCCTCCTCGGCCGGCGCTTCCTCGGCGGCCGGGGCGGCCTGTTCGGCAGCCTTGGCTTCGGCCGCTTCCTTGGCCTTCTCCTCGGCCTCGCGCATCCGCTCCTGGGCCTTCGCCTTGGGCTGGATCTTCTTGGTCTGTTCGCGCCGCTCCGGCAGCTCGATCATGTTGGCCGCGCTCAGGAAGCGGGCGACCCGGTCGGACGGCTTGGCACCGATCTTCAGCCAGTGCTCGGCCCGGTCCTGCTCCAGAACCACCCGCTCGGGGCTGTCCTTGGGCTGCATGGGGTTGTAGTGGCCGATCTTCTCGATGAAGCGGCCGTCGCGCGGCATCCGCGAATCCGCGACCACGATCCGGTAGAACGGCCGTTTCTTGGCCCCGCCGCGGGAAAGTCTGATCTTCAAACTCATGGATTTCTTACCTCGATTGGCACGTTGAAACGATATGGCTCACAAAACACAGCAGGCCCGGGTCACTGGAACCCGGGCGGCATCATGCCGGGCATGCCGGGCATGCCGTGACGCATGAGGCCCTTCTTGCCCATTTTCTGCATCTTCTTCATCATCTTCGACATGGTCATATGCTGCTTCAGCAGCTTGTTGACCTCCTGGATCGATGTCCCCGATCCGCTGGCGATCCGCCGCTTGCGCGAGGCGTGGATGATCTTCGGATTACGCCGCTCGGACGGCGTCATCGAGCTGATCATCGCCTCCTGCCGCTTCAGCATGGACTCGTCCACATTGGCCTTCGCCATCTGGTCCTTCATCTTGCCCACGCCCGGCAGCATCGACATCAGCCCGCCCAGGCCGCCCATCTGGCGCATCTGGCGCAGCTGCTTGGCGAGATCGTTGAGGTCGAAATCGCCCTTCTGCATCTTCTCGGCCAGCGCCGCGGCCTCTTCCTCGTCGACGGTCTCCGCCACCTTCTCGACCAGGCTGACAACATCGCCCATGCCCAGGATCCGGTTGGCGATGCGGTCGGGATGGAAACCTTCCAGGTCTTCCAGCTTTTCGCCGGTGCCGATCAGCTTGATCGGGCAGCCGGTGACCGCGCGCATGGACAGCGCGGCGCCGCCCCGGGAGTCGCCGTCGATCCGGGTCAGTGCGATCCCGGTCAGGCCGATGCGGGCATTGAAACCTTCCGCAACGGTGACGGCGTCCTGGCCGGTCAGCGCGTCGGCCACCAGGATCGTCTCGACAGGTCCGGAGGCCGCCTTGACCGCGGCCACCTCGTCCATCAGGGCCTCGTCCACATGCAACCGGCCGGCCGTGTCCAACAGGGCCACGTCGTAGCCCGACAGCCGCGCCACCTCCATCGCCCGCTTGGTGATGTCCACCGGCTGCTGACCGGCGACGATCGGCAGGGTGAAGACGCCGGCCTGTTCGCCCAGGACCTTGAGCTGTTCCTGGGCCGCCGGGCGGCGGACGTCCAGCGAGGCCATCAGGACCTTCTTGCGGTCCTTTTCCTGCATCCGCTTGCCCAGCTTTGCCGTCAGCGTGGTCTTGCCCGCGCCCTGGAGGCCGACCATCAGCACCGGGACCGGCGGCGGCGCGGCCAGGTTGACGGGCTCGCCCTCCGCGCCCAGCATCTCGACCAGGGCGTCGTGCACGATCTTGACGACCATCTGGCCGGGTGTGACCGAGCGCAGAACCTCCTGGCCGACCGCTTCGGCCTGGACCTTCTCGATGAAGTCCTTGACCACCGGAAGCGCGACATCCGCCTCCAAAAGGGCGATCCGGACCTCGCGCAGCGCCGCCTTGACGTCGGCCTCCTTCAGCGCGCCGCGCTTTTTCAGGCCGTCCAGGACGCTGCCAAGCCGTGAGGTCAAGCCGTCGAACATGGGTCTTCAGGTCTCCATCGACGAAAAAGGGGCAGGCGCAAACGAAAATCGCGCCAGTGCGCGAAACTCGCGGATTGACGGGCCCCTCGGGACGTCGAAACTGTCTCCAATCTTCAGGTGCGGCGGGTTGTACTGCCCGCGCCAGCCCAAGTCAAGCGCGGGCGAGCGCCCGAGGCGCCTGTTTTTCCAGGGTTAATACCGGTGGACGCGGGCCGGCGGAACGCAATATAACGCCGGGCACGGCGCTTTGGGCGAAAACGCGATGATTCCTTTCGTGAAAATGCACGGGCTGGGCAACGACTTCGTTGTCATCGACGGGCGGGACCGGACGGTTTCGATCGATCCCGCGGCTGCGCGTGCCATCGCCGATCGCAAGCTGGGGGTGGGCTGCGACCAGCTGATAGTGATCGAGCCGCCCCAGAACGGCGGCACCGCCTTCATGCGGATCCGCAATGCCGACGGCGGCGAGGTCGATGCCTGCGGCAACGCCGCCCGCTGCGTTGCCGACCTGTTGATGGCCGAGCAGGGGACGGAGCGGGTCGCCTTCGAGACCAATGGCGGCCTGATGGATGCCCGCGCCGCCGGCGACAACCTGGTCACCGTGGATCTGGGCCCGGCGCGGCTGGAATGGAACGAGATCCCGTTGGCGCGGGACTGCGACACGCTGCATCTGGACGTGGCGCTCGGCGCGCTGACCGACCCGGTTGCGGTTAGTGTGGGCAACCCGCATATGGTTTTCTTCGTCGACGATGCCGAGGCGGTCGACATCGGCGCCCTGGGGCCCGAACTGGAGCACCACCCGCTTTACCCCGAGCGCGCCAACGTGGAGGCGGCAACGGTGCGCCCCGACGGGACCATCCGGATGCGGGTGTGGGAGCGCGGCGTCGGCATCACCCGGGCCTGCGGAACCGGGGCCTGCGCCACGCTGGTCGCGGCCGCGCGCCGGGGGCTTGCCGGGCGCGAGGCGGTGGTTGTGCTGGACGGCGGGCCGCTGACGATCCGCTGGCGCGCGGACAATCACGTCGACATGACCGGTCCCGTGGCGACCAGCTTTACCGGCACCCTGGACGAACGGCTGCTGCCATGACCCGGCGCGACCCCCAGGTGCTGACGTTCGGCTGCCGGCTGAACGCCTACGAGTCGGAGGTGATGCGCGGGCTGGCGCGGGATGCGGGGCTTGCCGACACCGTCATCGTCAACACCTGCGCGGTGACGGCCGAAGCCGAACGCCAGGCACGCCAGGCGATCCGCAGGGCGCGGCGGACGCAGCCGGACGCCCGGATCGTCGTCACCGGCTGTGCGGCCCAGATCGACCCGGACGGGTATGCCGCCATGCCAGAGGTGGACCGTGTCCTGGGCAATGCGGAAAAGCTGCAGGCGACCTCGTTCCTGTCGGAAGCGCCCGAGCGGGTGAGGGTGGGCGATATCATGGACGTCAAGGAGACCGCCGGGCACCTGTCGGCGGGCTTCGGCAGCCGGGCTCGGGCCTTCGTCCAGGTCCAGAACGGCTGCGACCACCGCTGCACCTTCTGCGTCATCCCCTACGGCCGCGGCAACAGCCGCTCGGTCCCGATCGGCGCGCTGGTGGAGGAGGTTCGGGCGCTGGTCGCCGCGGGCTACGGCGAAGTGGTTCTGACCGGCGTCGACATCACCTCCTACGGCGCCGACCTGCCAGGTCGCCCCAGCCTGGGACAGATGATGCGCCGGCTGCTGGTCCAGGTCCCCGAATTGCCGCGGCTGAGGATCTCCTCGATCGATTGTATCGAAATGGACGAGGACCTGTTCCGCCTGCTGGCCGATGAGCCGCGCCTGATGCCGCACCTGCACCTGTCGCTGCAGGCGGGCGACGACCTTATCATGAAACGCATGAAGCGGCGCCACAGCCGGGCCGACGCGATCGCGCTGTGCCGCCGGATCCAGGCGGTGCGGCCCGATGTGGTGTTCGGTGCCGACCTGATCGCAGGCTTTCCGACCGAAACCGAGGACATGTTCGCGCGTACGCTGGACCTGGTCGACGAATGCGGCCTGACCTGGCTGCACGTTTTCGCCTATTCCGAACGTCCGGGGACGCCTGCGGCGCGCATGCCGCAGGTCGCAAAACCCGTGCGGCGGGACCGGGCCCGGCGACTGAGAGAGAAGGGCACCGCGGCGGCTGCCGCCTTTCTCGACCGCAGCGTGGGTGGTGAGGCGCGCCTCTTGGTGGAACGGGACGGCGCAGGCTATACCGAGCACTTCGCCGCGGCCGACCTGGACCGGTCGTGTCCCGAGGGCCGGATCGTGCCGGTGCGGATTACCGGGGTCCGCGCCGGGCGTCTTGTGGCCACGGAACTGGAATCCCGCGCGGCATGAGCGGAAGCTGGTTTTCCCGCCTCAAGGCAGGCCTCAGCAAGTCGTCCTCGAAGATCGCGGATGGCATTTCCGGCCTGTTCACCGGCAAGCAGCGTCTGGACGATGCCATGCTGGAGGAGCTTGAAGACCAGCTTGTCATGGCCGACCTGGGGCCGGCGACCGCGGCCAAGCTGACCGCCAATCTCGCCAAGACCCGGTTCGACAAGGAAGTGTCGGCCGAGGAGGTGCGCCAGGCCTTTGCCGAGGATATCGCCGGCATCCTTGAACCGGTGGCGCAGCCGCTCTCTGTGAACGGCGGCCGCAAGCCGCATGTGGTGCTGGTGGTGGGCGTCAACGGCTCGGGCAAGACGACGACGATCGGCAAGCTGGCCAAGGCGCTGCGGGACGAAGGCCGCAGTGTCATGCTGGCCGCCGGCGACACTTTCCGGGCCGCGGCGGTGGAGCAGCTCAAGATCTGGGGCGAGCGCACGGGCGCGCCCGTCGTCGCCCGCGACACGGGCGCCGATGCAGCGGGCCTCGTGTTCGACGCCATGCAAGAGGCGCGCGAGCAGGGGATCGACGTGCTGCTGGTCGATACCGCTGGACGGCTGCAGAACAAGGAATACCTGATGGCTGAGCTGGAAAAGGTCGTCCGGGTGATTGCCAAGCAGGATGAGACCGCGCCGCACGACACGCTCCTTGTGCTGGATGCGACGGTCGGCCAGAACGCCCATTCCCAGGTCGACATCTTCCGCGAGCGCGTCTCGGTTTCCGGCCTGATCGTCACCAAGCTGGACGGCACCGCGAAGGGCGGCGTCCTGGTGGCTTTGGCAGAACGTTTCGGTCTGCCCGTGCATGCGATCGGCGTCGGCGAAAGCGCCGATGACCTGCGCCCGTTTCGCGCCGACGACTACGCTCGTTCGCTGATGGGGGTGGAGGGGTAGCGGCGCACACGGGGGCCAAACAGGAAAGGGGCTGTGTAATGTCAGGAGGAACGGAAACGACCGCTGCTGCCCTGCCGCCGCCCGGCCTGCGTTTCAAGATCGGCCTTGTGTTTTTCGTGATGACCTGGATCGCGCCGGTGTTCGTGCCGCTGGTTGCGATGACCGGTCTGCCGCTTGCCTGGAAAACGGCGTTGTCGGGCGCGCTGTTGGTCGGCGGACCGGAAGTGTTCGGGTTGATCGCGATCGCCTGTCTCGGCAAGGCGGGGTTCAGCTACCTGACGCAAAAGGTCAAGGCTGTGTTCCGCCGTTATGGCCCGCCGCGCGAGGTGGGCCGGGTCCGTTACATCGTTGGGCTGGTGATGCTGTTCGGGCCTATGCCCTTCACCTATCTCACCTTCTATGCGCCTGCCGAATGGATCCCGTTCTACGAGCCCAACCGCGTGGCCATCAATCTGTGTCTGGACTTTGTGTTCGTCCTCAGTTTCTTCGTGCTGGGCGGGGCGTTCTGGGACAAGGTCCGCGCCCTGTTCGTCTACGAGGCGACGGTGCAGTTTCCGGAGAAAGCGCAGGTGGCTTCGAGCTAGGGCGTTTCGCACCCGAACCCCCTCATCCGGCCCTTCGGGCCACCTTCTCCCTCCGGGGGAGAAGGGACTAAAAGCCTCTCGCCCCAGGGGGGAGAGGGGTTGGGGTGACGGGGTTCCGGTGCGGCGGTCTTAGGGTCCGCCCGCCTCGATTTCGGCTTCGCGCTGGCGGATGGCGTATTTCTTTTTCGCCTCGTCCAGGCTGTTCATCAGGTCCTTGCCGACGGCACCGCCGTCGCCCTTCATGCGCTGGTGGATCACCACGTTGATCAGGTCGGTATGGGCCTTGATCAGGTACAGAAGCTGCGGGGTGACGGTCATGTCCCGGTGGGAGAATTCGTAGAGCGACTTGCCGAACTGGGTCATCAGCGGATAGCCGAACATGCTGCCCTGGCCACGGAGTTCCAGTGCGATCTCGTGGATCCTGGCCAGATGCTCATCTGCGCCCTCGGGGTCCTCGATGGCGCGGTTCAGGGCGTCGCGCAAGGTCTTGACCGAATCCGCCACCCAGTCGGCGTAGTCGGTCTCCATGTTCGAGATCATGTCCTCGGCCTGAGTCAGCAGGTCGGGCGAGAACGCCGGCTCGTTCGGATCCGTCGACATGCCCATCGACAGCTTCTGCTGCAGCCGGTTGGGCAGCCGGAAATGCCAGACTTTCTTTTTCGAGTTTTTCAGGTCGCCCAGCGCCTTGCCGGTGTAGATCGTCTCGATGTCGTCTGCGGTGGTCTCGCGCAGCTCGCGATCCACCGGGCGGGACTGCCGGCGACGGTCCGGGCCGAAATAGGTGCTGCAATAGATGAACTGCCGCGGGTGTTCGATGGCTGTCACCATGCGCTGTGCGACCATGTCGGCGGAGAACGGCTTGGCCAGGAACTCGCTGACCCCGGCGTCGCGCGCCTTGAACAGCACGTCCCGGTCGGCGGCGGCGGAAACCATGATGAATGGCAGGAACCGGTCAGGTGACAGGTTGGCGCGGCGAACCCACAACAGCAGCATGCTGCCATCCAGCTTGGGCATGAAATAGTCGCTGATCACAACGTCGAATCCGGTCATGCCTTTGAATTCCTTGCTGGCGCCCTGGACGGGCGTCAGCATGGTGATCGCCGATTCGCCGTCGGTGGCGACGCTGATCCTCTCCACGCCCAATGCCTTCAGCAGGTTCGTGAAGATGCTCTGCATGAACTTGCTGTCTTCGACGACCAGGACGGAGAGGCGGCTGAAATCGTAGCGGGGCATTGTTCTCTCTTGTGATTGGCAAGGCTGCGTCGTTAGAACTGGTCTTGCCGGAACGGGCACCAAGTCGGCGGATAGCGGCTTGCCCGATCCTTTGCCCGGGACCCTGCCGCCTGTCTCGTACCATCATAGTCTTCAGGGTTAATATGCAGTAAATGATTGCGATCTTAAGACATTTCGGCCCGCATGCCGCAGGGCAGGAGAACGAGCAATGCTGAACATGGCCCACGGAAGGGTCACAGACCTTCAGGAATTCACCGATCCGGACGCTGCGCTGGCCCGGATCACGGAGATCTACGACCGAAGCTGCGACGCCATCAAACAACGGTTCGCGGCCTTTGCCGGCGGAGACCGCGACAGCCCGGCACCGCACGCCACCTACCCCTATGTGGGAATCGCGATCGGCCAGGATGCGGTCAACACCGGCTCCATCCGTTCGTTCGGGAATCTGGCCGAAGCGGGGACCTATGGAACCACGGTTACCAACCCCAGCCTGTTCGCCAGCTACTATCGCGAACAGATCAGGCTTTTGATCGAAAACCACGGCATGCCCGTTGTGGTCGGCGTCTCCGACCGCCCGATCCCGCTGCCGTTCGTGGTCGAAGGCGCCACCACGGGCATTACGGCCGACGACACCACGACGATGCAAAAGGTCTTTCGACTGCCCGACCTCTCGCGCATCGACGACGCGATCGCGAACGGCACCTATGTGCCATCAGGCGGTGCACCGTTGCCGCTGGCGCTGTTCACGGCCGAACGGGTGGACTATTCGCTCAGCCGGCTGCGGCACTACACCGGGACGTCGCCGCAGCATTTTCAGCGGTTCATCCTGTTCACGAACTATCAGCGCTATGTGGACGAGTTCATCGCCTATGCCGAGGCGCAGGTGGCGCGGGACAGCGGCTATCGTGCCTTCGTGAGCCCCGGCAACGTGGTGAAACCCAATCCCACTCTGACGGACGAAGCGCCTTCGGGCACGCCGCCGCGGCACCTGCCCCAGATGCCGTCCTACCACCTGGTCCGCGATCACCATGAGGGGATCTCCCTGGTGAACATCGGCGTGGGGCCCGCCAACGCCAAGACCATCACCGACCACATTTCGGTGCTGCGCCCGCATTGCTGGCTGATGGTGGGGCACTGCGGCGGCCTCAGGCGAACCCAGCGCCTGGGCGACTATGTTCTGGCGCATGCCTATGTGCGCGAGGACAATGTCCTGGACAATGACATCCCGAGCTGGGCGCCGATCCCGGCCATCGCGGAGATTCAGGTCGCGCTGACGGCGGCGGTGTCGGAGATCAGCGGCCTGACCGGACGCGAGTTGAAAACCCGCCTGCGCACGGGCGCGGTCTTCACCACCGATGACCGGAACTGGGAACTGAAATACGAGGAACTGGCCAAGCGGTTCAACCAGTCGCGCGCCATCGCCGTCGACATGGAATCCGCCACGATCGCGGCCAACGGCTTCAGGCTGCGCGTGCCATACGGCACGCTGTTGTGCGTGTCCGACAAGCCTGTCCATGGCGAGATCAAGCTGGCCGGCATGGCAAACGCCTTCTATCAGGAGCGGGTGGGACAGCACCTGCGCATCGGGATCGAGACACTGGAATCCCTGCGCGATGCGGGGACCGACGCGCTGCATTCCCGAAAACTGCGCAGCTTCGACGAGCCGGCGTTCCGTTAGATTGCCGGACCAACCGGCACCGGATCACCGCGTGATCCGCAGCATCTCGTTGCCGCCGCGCTGGAACTCGTAGCCGACGGGGCGGATATCGGAGTGGTGGCCTGCCTTTTCCAGTTCCGCGCGGACCGCCGGCAAGTGCGGTGAAATCCTGCCGTCCAGGTCCAGCAGCGGGAAGACCCGGACATCGGGTGCGACCCTGGTCAGTTCCAGCACGGCATCGGTGTGGAACGCGCCGTCGCGGTGGTCGCTGTAGGTAAACAGGAAATGCGAGCACAGCGCGATGTCGAAGGCATCGGCCGGGAACGACAGGTGCGGCAGGGCCGCCGCAACATAGCGCCTAGCCTCGAGCCCCGGCTCGAAGTCCTCCAGGAACAACGCCATTGTGGACAGCCGCATCGCCTCCAGCGCCTCAGGCGATCCGATCTGGTCCCAGACGAAACGGTTGGAAGCGGCGCGCACGCCGTCCATCACGGTCTGCCGCGTGACCTGGATCCGGCCTTCGATCACGGGCTTGGCGTAGGCGTAGAGCGGATCGGCGCTGACCACCCGATGGCCGAGCGCGGTCATTTCGGCATTGAACGAGGATGGTCAGGCCGCTGCGTCCAGGATGCGGGGTCCGGGTGCCAGGTCCAGCAGGTCGAAGAAGCTCAGATACTCCGCGCGGCAGCGGCCCCAGGGTACCACTTCGGCCAGCGTGAAGCCGGCCGAGCGCATCAAACCAGGACGTTCAGATAGAAGTCGCGCTGGGGAACACCGGCGCGGGCACCGTCGCCCGTCTCACGATCCTGTTCCAACAGCCGGTCCAGCCGCGCGGTGGCGGCGCTGAGATCATCTGGGGCATGGGTCCGGGGGGCGGCGGCCCGAGGGGCCTTGCCGCCGGCCGGTAGCGGCCGCGGGGCGGCCGGCCGAGCGGTGCCGGGGCGGCCGATGCCGGGGGTCAGGTTCCTGTTTTCCATGGGGCCGGATAATATGCCGGAGACTGCGAGACTGTCCATGACAGCGCACAGCGTCCGCCCTATATAACGAGGTCATGAGCGAGACGGATCAGCCCAAACCGCCCGCCTGGGTCAAGCCGGCCGCCGACTTCGGCCCGCTGGTGGTGTTTTTTGGCGCCTTCTACGGATCGGGCAAGGACCTGATGGTCGCCACGGGCGCGCTGATGGTTGCCACGGTGGTATCCGTGGGGCTGACATACATGTTCGAGCGGAAGGTGGCCTGGGTGCCGGTCTTCACGGCCCTGGTCGTCATGTTCTTCGGCGGCCTGACGCTGTGGTTGCAGGACGACCGTTTCATCAAGATGAAGCCCACCATCGTCCAGGCGATGTTCTGTGTCATCCTGCTGGGCGGCCTGGTCGTGCGACGCCCGTTGCTGCGTTACGTCCTGGGCCATGTCTTGCCGATGACGGAAATCGGATGGCGCAAGCTGACGGTGCGGTATGCGCTGTTCTTTGCCGCAATGGCCGCACTGAACGAGGCGGTGTGGCGGACCCAGTCCGACGACGTCTGGGTCAATTTCAAGATCTTCGGTTTGTTGGGACTGACCATGGTGTTTTCGTTGAGCCAGGTTCCCATGATGAACCGTCATCGGCTGGATGAGGACGAGGACAGCGAGCTGGAGGCCGGCCGCTGAGCGGGGCCGGGGACGGGCTTCAGCGATCGCCCCGGTCTGCGGCGGGGTTCGTGCCTGGCGGAAAAACAGCCAGGTCCCTGGTTTTCCAGTAGTATTTCAGCGCCCAGTGCACCGACGGAAAGGCCAGGTCGGCCCAGGGCACCTCGTCCCAGGCAAACAGCGCCACTTCCTGGCTTTCCTCGCCGGGCTCGAACCGGGGCTCATCCATGGTGGCGCGGTAAATCAACTGGACCTGGCTGATCCGCGGGATCGTGTAAATGCCCAGCAGGCTGTCGATCCTAATCCGTGCCCGGGCTTCCTCACAGGCCTCGCGCCGCGCCCCGTCCTCCGGGGTCTCGTGCAGTTCCAGATAGCCCGCGGTGATGGTCCACTTGCCCAGGCCGGGTTCGATCGCGCGCCGGCACAGCAGGATCCGGCCTTCGTGCGTGGTGACGGCGCCGGCAACGACCTTGGGGTTTTCATATTGAATATGGCCGCAGTCCAGGCAGACCGGCCGCTCCAGGGTGTCCCCTGCGGGCACCTGGCGCACGCGGCGGCCTCGTGTGGGCGCATCGGTTCGATCGTCGGGCATGGTGCTAAGATGACGTGCGCCCATCCCCACGGCAAGGGCCGGGGGCTTCGGACGATCTTCGAGGCTCTGACGCCTAAACCAGGATGTCGACGATCGATCCCCGGACCGCCAGGCGTCGGTCTCCCACCTGGACGGACTTGATGGTGCGCTCCTCGGTCGGCTCGACCACCGCCGCGCGGACGGGTTGAAGTGTCCGTTGCGGCCGGGGTGCGGCGGCCTCCGCCGCCTGAACCTGGGGGCGCGCTGCGGCCCGCTGGCCGCCCCTGGACAGAGCCTGGGTCGACTTGAAAGCGGCGATCGCCTTGCCGGCGGCTGTGATGTTGTTAACGTCGGACACGGTTCCCCGCACTTCAAATGGCCACGGACTGTCGTCCCATGGGAGTTAGGTGCAATTTATATAAAATGCAAGATAAAAGGTCGTTAACGGCGATTAACACCCGCCGTGCCGGCGAAATTGCCCGCCGTGCGGCCTAACCCTATGGACTGAAACGCCGAATACCCCGGACGGGTCGCGCCAACGCCCGGCCCTGTTAACGGATTCTTGGGCGAGTTGCTTTCACCATAGACAGCCGATCGACAGGAAGGCCGGGCCGCAAACGCCGGGCCGCAGCAACGGTGGAGTCACGACCGTCGTGTGGAAGCACGTTCCCAAGTTCGATAGTACCGAAGAGCTCATCGCGCTGGCACAGGACAAGTCCAGCGCGGGGCGCGAGAGCCTGGTTGCCACAGTGGCCGATCTCTTTATGGAACAGGGCGAGGTCCTGTCCGAGCGGGAACGCGCCATCATGACCGATATCCTGCGCACCCTGATCCGCGAGGTGGAGATGACGGTGCGCAAGGAACTGGCCGAACGGCTGTCGGCGTCCGAAACCGTGCCGGGCAGCCTGTTGAACGAACTGGCCAACGATACGATCGAGGTTGCGCATCCGATCCTGGTGCGATCTGAGGTGCTGCAGAACGCCGAACTGATCGAGGTTATCCGACACCGCACGATGGAGCACCGCCTGGCGATCGCCATGCGCAAATCGGTGGAATCCGATGTCGCGGACGCCCTGGTCGAAAGCGGTGAGGTCGAGGTTATGGAACGACTGCTGGAGAACCCTGGCGCAGACCTGTCAGCCGGAGCTTTGGAGCAGATCGTCATCCGGTCGGAAAAGGACGAACGCCTGCACTTGCCGCTGGTCTCCCGCGAAGACCTGGCGCCGGACCTCGCCAAACGCATGCTGTGGTGGGTCTCCGCCGCGTTGCGCAAACACATCGTCACGGCCTACGAAATCGACCTGGCGACGCTGGACGTGGAAATCGAATCCGCGGTCCGCGGCCTGATCGAGGGCAAGGCAGGCGGTGCCATCGACCCGAAGGTCGCGCTGGAATACGACGTGGCCCACAAGCAGGTGGACCCTGAGGATTTGCTCCGCTTCCTGCGCCGCGGCGAAGTCAGCATCTTCGAAAACATGCTGGCGAAAAAGCTGGGGCTGCGGCTGGAACTGCTGCGGCGGCTGCTGTTCGAACCCGGCGGCGAGGGCCTGGCGATCGGTTGCAGGGCCGTTGAGATCCCGCCCAAGATCTTCGCGGCGATATACCGCCTGACCCGCGAGGCGAAGGAGCAGACCGACGAGACCGAGGTCGGCGAACTGACCCGCGCCACGCAGTTCTATCTGGCCATCGATCCGGACATGGCCCGGGAGGTCCTGACCAAATGGCGCCGCGATCCGGAGTATCTCTGGGCGATCAAACAGTTGAGCCGGGTGGCCGAGCGTGCCGCCGACGCAACGCAGGCCGCGGCCTGATCGTCGATCCTATCCCAGGGCCGCGACGCCCGGCAGTTCCCTGCCTTCCAGCCATTCCAGGAACGCGCCACCGGCCGTGGACACGTAGCTGAACGAGCCGGTGACCCAGGCCGCGGCCAGCGCCGCGACGGTGTCGCCGCCACCTGCCACGGACACAAGCTCGCCGGCGGTTGTTCGTTCCGCCGCGCTGCGGGCGATGGCCAGGGTTGCCCGGTCAAAGGGCGGAAACTCGAAGGCGCCCAGGGGACCGTTCCACAACAGGGTCCTCCAGCCCGCCAGTTCCGTCTGCAAGGCTGCAGTGCTGTCCGGCCCGATATCCAGGATCATCTGGTCTTCCGGCACAGCCGCCGTTTGCACGGTGCGCGCGTTCGCGCCGTCTTCCAGGCCGCCGGCGATCACCACGTCGCGCGGCAACACGATCTTGCATCCGCTGGCGTCGGCCTTGGCCATGATCTCGCGGACAGTGTCGGCCAAGTCTGTTTCGCACAGGCTCGCCCCCACATCGGTTCCCGCGGCGTAGAGGAAGGTGTTCGCCATGCCACCGCCGATGATCAGCGCGTCGACCCGGTCGGTCAGGTTGCCCAGGACCGCAAGCTTGGTGGACACCTTTGCGCCGCCGACAATCGCAGCAACCGGCCGTGCCGGATCGCCCAGCGCTTTGTTCAGCGCCTCCAGTTCCGCCTGCATGTTGCGGCCCGCATAGGCAGGCAGCAGCCGCGCCAAGGCGTGGGTCGACGCGTGCGCGCGGTGCGCGGAGGAGAATGCATCGTTGACATAGATGTCGCCCAATGCGGCGAGAGCGTCCGCGAACTCCCGGTCGTCTGCCTCTTCTTCTGCATGAAAACGCAGGTTCTCCAGCAGCAGCACGCCGCCCGGCGCCAAGGCCGCGACCGCATCGGCGGCCTGCGGGCCGACGCAGTCCTCGGCGAAAGCGACCGGTGCGCCCAGGGCCGCGGCCAGCCCGTCGGCAACCGGGCGCAGGCTCATCTCGGGCACCCGCTTGCCTTTCGGGCGGGCGAAATGGGACATGACCACGACGCGTCCCCCCTTGTCGGCAAGCTCGCGGATGGTCGGCACCAGGCGGTCGATCCGGGTCGTGTCGCTGATCCGGCCGTCCTTGACCGGTACGTTGAGATCGCCGCGGACAAGCACGCGCTTGCCGTCGAGTTCCAGATCGTCGAGCGTCTTGAACATCCGGTCACCCCTCCCCTGTTGGTGATGCGCCGCCGTGCCGTGCGGGTGTTCCGCGATGGATAGCCGATTGACCGTGTGGACGCCAGCCGGAAACCGCCGTGCTGGCGCCAGGGTGGAAATCATGCCGCACCACCTTGTCAGCGGCGCCGGAAGATCCCACCATCATGATGTCTCACTGATGTTTCGCCCGGTTGACAGAATGGCACGGCAGACCGAACGACTGATCTACGAGTTGGCGCAACGCGCGCGGTCCACGTGGTACATGGGCCACTACGAGCTTGCGCGGCGCCTGCGCCGGCCGGCCCGATGCCCGACCGCAAGGCCATCCTGGACGATCTTGCCGCGCTGTTCCGGCAGGACTGGGCCAACATCGAGGCCGGCCACTATCGCGCGCCCTACGACCTGCTGCCGCGTCCGCTTCAGGGCCTGGGGCGGTCGTTGCGGTTCCTTCGGGACCTGCCGGCGGTGCATCGCCGCCGCCGCGACAGTGTGAACGACGAGGTGTTTCGCGCGCCGCATCGGGGCCGCTATCCGCGCTACTACCTTCAGAACTTCCATTTCCAGTCGGACGGCTACCTGTCGCGGGAGTCCGCGCGGCTCTACGACCACCAGGTCGAGACGTTGTTTTCCGGCGGCGCCGATGCGATGCGGCGCCAGGCGCTGGTGCCGATCGGGCGGTTTCTGTCCACGCACGGGGCGCGCCGGTCGCGGCTGTTGGACGTGGCCTGCGGAACGGGGCGGTTCCTGACCTTCGTTAAGGACAACCACCCCCGCCTGGACGTGACCGGTCTCGACCTATCGCATCCCTATCTAGCAGAGGCGCGCCACGCGCTGGGGCGCTGGTCGTGGGTGCGGCTTCTGCAGGGCAATGCCGAAACCTTGCCCTTTGCAGACGCCGCGTTCGACCTGGTGACCACCGTCTACCTGTTTCACGAACTGCCCAAGAAGGTGCGCCGCACCGTGGCTGCGGAACTGGCGCGGGTCGTGCGGCCGGGCGGTCAGGTGGTCTTCGTCGATTCCATTCAGCGCGGTGATTGGCCCGCTTATGATCATCTCCTGGACCGCTTCCCAATCGGCTATCATGAGCCTTACTATAAGGATTATGTGCGGGATGACCTGGGTGCGCTGTTCTCGTCGGTCGGATTGACTCCGTTGTCGGTGGAACGCGCCTTCTTCTCTCGGGTGATGGTGTTGGAACGGCGATGATGCGACCTGTGCTGACAGTCTTCTTGGCTACCTGTGCTGTGGCAATCGGCGGCTGCGCCACGGCGGACGACAGTCTCGAGGCGGCCGGCCAGCGCGCGGCCATGGTGGCCCAGATCGAAGAAAATGCGCGCGAGGCCCAGTTTGCCACCGGGATCGGGCAATTGGACCCGCAGATCCTCGACGCATTGCGCAATGTGCCCCGCCACGCCTTCGTTCCCAGCGAACTGGAACCGTTCGCCTACATGGACACGCCTTTGCCGCTGGGCCACGGGCAGAGCATCTCGCAGCCCTATCTGATTGCGCTGATGGTCCAGCTGACGGAAGTGAAGAACGGCGACCGGGTCTTCGAGACCGGCACCGGCGCCGGCTATGTGGCGGCGGTGCTGTCAAGCCTGGGGGCCGATGTCTACACCGCCGAGGTTGTCGAACCGCTGGCCCGTGAAGCTGCGGAAAAGCTTGCGACGTTGGGCTACGACCGGGTGGCGGTGAAGCTTGGCGACGGCTATTTCGGCTGGGCCGAGAAGGCCCCCTACGACGTGATCCTGGTCAAGGAGGCCGTGCATCACGTCCCGCCGCCGCTGTTGCGCCAGCTCAAGCCTGGCGGCCGGATGGTCGCGCCCATCTGCCCGCTGGACGGCGGCCAGATCCTCACCCTGATCACCAAGGACGAGGCCGGTACGGTCAAGACCAGGCCGGTGCTGCCGGTGCGGTTCACGCCGCTGCAGGGTGGCGAACGGATCTAGGCGCAGCTCAGCGCCCCCGAAACCGGTTCCAGGCGTAAAGCGCCGGCGCCAGTACGTGGTCATACAACAGGTTGGCGCAGGGCCTGATCACCGGCAACCCGACAAGCCGGCCAAGCCAGGCATAGCCCGGCACGTTGGGCCAGATCGCCAGAAATGCGGCCACCCAGATGTACAGGGTTCCATCCGGCCAGATCACATGAAGCCGTCTCTTCGCGTCTTCCCTGTCGATCCCCAGGTGTTGGAGGATTGCCGTTTCGTCCGTGATGTCGCGCCACTCGACCGCGATGCCCGCACGGTCACAGCGCCGCTGGTAGTGCCGGATTTCGGAGCCGCACACCGGGCAGGCGCCATTGTAGAGAACGGTCGGCAAACCGGTGTCCGCCCGTTCCGTCATCCGCGGCAGCGGTCGATCACCGCCCGCACGAACCGCGTGCCGGCTTCGATCTGGTCGATTTCGATGAACTCGTTGGGCTGGTGGGCCTGGTCGATCGAGCCGGGCCCGCAGATCACGGCCGCCATGCCGGCATCCTGAAAAAGCCCGCCTTCGGTGCCGAACGCCGCGGTGCGGGTTTCGTTGTCGCCGGTGATCTGGCGGCACAGCACTTCCGCCTCGGAGTCCGGATCGTGCCGCAGGCCCGGCACGATGTTCACGGTTTCCGTGACGATCCCGGTGTCCGGGGCGACGGCGCGCATCGCGGGCAGGATCTCGCGTTCGTACCACTCGACGAAGCTTGCCTGGATGTCCTCGGGGAAGTCGTCGGGCAGGTGGCGGATGTCGCAGCCGAACGCCGCATGGCGGGAGACGATGTTCATCGCGGTCCCGCCTTTCAACACGCCCACGTGGATGGTGGTATAGGGCGGATCGAAGCCGCAGGTCGGATCCGCCGCGGCGGCCCGTTCGCGCGACATGTCGTCCAGGCGTGTCACCAGGCGCGCGGCGGTCATGACCGCGCTGACGCCGCGATGGGTCTGGCTTGAATGGACCTCGTGTCCGGTCACGACCGTCTCGAAAGCCCATATGCCCTTGTGGGCGGAGACCACTTTCATGGAGGTGGGCTCGCCGATGATGACGACCGAGGGCCGCGGCAGGCTGGTGCCGATCTGCCGGATCAGCGGTCGCACGCCGAGGCAGCCCACTTCCTCGTCGTACGACCATGCGAAGTGGATCGGACGGACCAGCGGCGCCGCCAGCATTTCCGGCACCAGGGCAAGCGAGATGGCGGGAAACGCCTTCATGTCGGCGGTGCCGCGGCCATAGAGCCGGCCGTCGCTTTCCACCATCGTGAAGGGGTCGCTGTGCCAGTCCTGGCCGTCGACGGGAACCACGTCGGTGTGGCCCGACAGGCAGACGCCGCCGGGTTTGGACGGGCCGATGGTCACCCAAAGATTGGCCTTGGACCCGTCTTCGTTGGGAACGATCGTCGGCGTCAAGCCGTAGCCGCGCAGATAATCGGCGACGAAGGAGATCAGCGCGGTATTGGAATGGCGCGACACCGTGTCGAACGCCACCAGGCGATCCAGCATCTCGATCGGGGTCATTGCTGTCGGCATGAGCGGTGGCCTCAGTTGCGCCAGAAACTGGGAGTGATCAGGATCAGAACGGTAAACAGCTCCAGCCGGCCGATCAGCATGCCCAACGACAGCAGCCATTTGGCAGCCTCGGGCAGGGTCGAGAAATTCCCGGCCGGACCGATGGTGGCGCCTAACCCCGGGCCCACATTGGCGATGGCGGTCGCCGCACCGGACGCGGCCGTGACGAAGTCCAGGCCCAACATGCCCAGGGCGACCGCCAGCAACGCAAAACTGGTGACGAACAGGAAGAAGAAACTCATCACCGATTCCGAGACACCCTCCGGGATCGGCCGCTTGTTGTAGTTCGCGATGAAGACCCCGTGCGGCATCAGCAGGCGGCGCAGCTGCACCCGCGCGGTTTCGTAGAGGACCGCGAAGCGGAACACCTTGATGCCGCAGGTGGTCGACCCGGCGCATCCGCCGATGAACATGATGAAGAAGAAAATCGGGAACGCGAATGAGCCCCAGACACCGAAGTCGTCGGTCGCATAACCCGTGCCGGTCATGATCGACACGACGTTGAAGGATCCGTGCAGGGCGGCGGTTCCCAGGTTCCAGCCCGCCGTTGTCTTCAGCCCGATCACCATCATGACGACGAAGGCCAGCAGCAGGCCGAAGAACCAGCGCACCTGGGTGTCGCGGTAGAAGGCCAGCGGCTGTCCCCTGAGCATCTGCAGGTAGAGCAGGAAGGGCAGGCTGCCCAGGATCATGAAGGCGATCGCAATGATGTCGATCCAGGTGTTCTCGTAGTGACCGATCGACGTGTCATGGGTCGAAAAACCGCCGGTCGCGACCGTGGTCATCGCATGGTTCAGGGCGGAGAAGCCGGTCATTCCCGCCAGCCAATAGAGCGCCGCGCAGATCATGGTCAGCCCCAGATAGATCAGGGCGATGGCAGCCCCGATCTGGGCGGCGCGGGGCAAGGCCTTTTCCATGCGTTCGGCGAATTCCATGCGGAACAGCTGCATGCCGCCGATCCTCAGCATCGGCAGGATCGATACCGCCATGACGATGATGCCGATACCGCCCAGCCATTGCAGCAGCGACCGCCACAGGAGGATCCCGGGGGGTGCATTGTCCAGGCCCACCATCACCGTGGAGCCGGTTGTGGTGAGGCCTGACATGGCCTCGAAGAAGGCGTCGGTATAGCTGAGCTGCAGGTCGGCGAACACCAGGGGCAGTGCGGCAAAGGCCGGCATCAGGACCCAGGACGACGTGGTCAGGATGAAGGCCTGGCGGACATTGAGGTTTCCGGCCTCGGCACGGTTCATCAGGATCAGGGTGACGCCCAGGAACAGCGTCGAACCCGACGAAATCGTGAAAACCTGCCAGTCGGGATTGGCCACGGCGGCGTCGACGGCGGCCGGCAAGCCCATCGCGATCGCCAGCGTGGTCAGGAGAATCCCGAGCACGAACAGGATCGGTCTGGATTCAATCATGAGCGCGTGTACTGGACAGGGCGGGCTCCGCGGAATGCTGGCGCGTCGTCGGGGACATGGGACGCGGTGGAGGGCACCGGATGCAACCGGTCAGTGAAGCTGCATGTCCTGATGCGGGCTGTCCAGCGAGAATGCGGGGATCCTGACCTTAAACAAACCACCATCCGGGCGTTCCATATCGTAGGACCCCACCATGATGCCGGACGGCGTCGCAAGCGGCGTCCCGCTGGTGTACTCGAAATGCTCGCCGGGCTTGAGCACCGGCTGCTCGCCGACGACGCCCGGACCCCGGACTTCCTGCATCCGGCCCGTCGCGTCGGTGATCTGCCAGTGGCGGTTTCGCAATTGAACGGTCTCGGATCCCGCGTTCTCGATGCGGACGTGATAGGCCCACACAAAATGGCTGTCGCCCGGAGAAGACTGTTCCTCCAGGAAATAGGGTTTCACCGTGACCCTGATGCTGTTCGTCGTCGTCTCGTACATTGCTGGACCAGGAAAATCGCCGCCACGGCGTGGCGTTGCCCCATCCCCAGTCCATAATAAAACGCCGCGTCGCCTTGTCCAGCGCCGCGGCCAGTTGGGGAACGTGCAGAAGGATTACAGGTGGCTGTCCGGGTCGTCGCCCAGGAAGATGAGTTCGACGCGCCGGTTTGCGGCCTCCTTGACGCCATCAGCGGTCGGCTGGCGCGGACGCGCCTCGCCTGCGGCACTCAGCGCAATCCGCTCGGCCGCCATGCCGGCCTCGATCAAGGCGGCGCGCACGGAATCGGCGCGGCGCAGTGACAGGGTCAGGTTGTAGTCGGCGGCACCTGACCTGTCGGCGTGACCGATGACCGAGGCCAACGGCACGTCCAGCGCAGTCGCCCGTTCGACCAGGTCTGCGAGACGCGCACGGGCCGTTTCCGACAAGGTCACGCTGTCATGATCGAAATAGACCGACTGCGGCGTGCCCAACCCGCGTTCGATGGCCATCATCGCCTGCTGGAAATCCGACCGGCAGACTTCGATATGGGCCAGCTGCCAGTTTTCCTCGCGCTGCTCGACCCAGCAGTCGAATGCGGCCTGTGCCTTCGCGGTCAGGTCGGGCAGGACCGTCCCGGAATCCGCACTCAGCGCCGCGCCCAGCCGGCGGCGCGCGGAAATCAGGCGTGGGGCGTCGCGCCGGTCCACGTTCCAGTCGGCCGGGTGTTCGGGATAGGGTTCGGCGCCGGCCGCCGCATCGAGGCCCTTGCGGGCGAAGTGGACGGAATCCGGCCAGTCCTTCATCTCGTCGGCCTCGTAGCGGGCAAACGCCAGATACTCCTTGGCCAGGGCCTGGGCATAGGCCGATCCGTCGGGCTCCGCCTTTTCCAGGCTGACCAGGTCGGCATTGGTTGAGCAGCCGGCGACGAACAGGGCGGCGGCGGCGGTAGCAGGGATGGCAGGGAGGAAACGCATGACCTTCTCCGATCTGAATTGACGATCGGAAATTGCCCCCGCATTGGGGCGCGGCCGGGGCGAATTGTGGCGCGATTTCGGCGATTGGGGGGAGTTTTCGAGTCTCCCGCGTCCCCGATCGCCGTCTTGGCGGTTACCGCACCTCGACGGTGACCCGGCGGTTGCGCGGTTCCTTGACGCCGTCGGCGGTGGGGACTTCGGGATTGGCTTCGCCCTCGAAGCGGACCGTCAATGCGCCCTGGGGCCGGAGCTGGCGAAGCTGGGCGGCGACCGCGTCGGCGCGCGCCTTTGACAGCGTCCGGTTATAGTCGGCGGCGCCCGACCGGTCGGCGTACCCGACCACGGTCACCTCGGCACCGTCGGCCGCGCCTGCGGCGTTTCGGATTTCTTCCAATGCGGCGGCGTCCAGCACCGCGGAGTCGAAGTCGAACTGAATCCGGAAGGCGCGTGGTTCCGGGTCCGGCTGGGCGGCCGTTTCAAGCGGCGTTTCGTCGGGCGTCGGTTCCTCGGCGACGGTCATCGCGTCGTCCAGGGCCGCCAGCGCGGTTTCGAACTCTGCCTTACAGGCGGCAATATCGTCGGTCTGCCAGGCCTCTTCCTGTTGTTCGACCCAGCAGTCGAACCTGGCCTGCGCCGTGGCTGCCTCGGCGGGATGGTTCGCCCGGCCGCCCGCGTCCAAGGCTGCGATGAGGCGGCCGCGGGCATCTTCGAGGTCGGCCAGCGCGGCTTCGTCGATGTCCCACGCCGGAACCTCTTCCGGGGGCACGTCCTCACCCTTGGCTGCCTGCAGCCCCTTCCGGGCGAACAGCTTCTGGTCGGGCCAGTCGTATTCCACATCGGCCTCCCGGGTCGCGAAGGTCCGGTACTCATCCGTCAGTGCCTGGCTGAACGCATTGCCGGTCGCTTCCGTCTCTTGAAGCTCTTCCAGGTCGCCAGTGCCCGCGCAGGCCGTTGCAATCAGCGCCGTCGCAGCAGCGACAACGCGGGGAAGGGATCTTGGCATGGTCATGACCCTTTCGATTTCCGGTGGCCGCGCCGCGCATGTCGGCGCGCGCGACGGTTCCAGTCTACCAGACCGCGACGCCTACGGCGATTGGTGCGCGGCCGGGCCGGCCGCGACATCGTGACTCACTCCGCCGGCGCTTCGGCAGGGCCGCCGCGTCGTCGACCGCCTGGCGGTTCCAGGATCACCTCGGCCTCTGCCGAACCAATGGTCAGCACCGGCCCGCCGGCGGCCTCGGCATCGGCCGGGTCATGCGTAACAAGAAGCGTCGGCAGGGCCCGGTCGCGCGCGTGGTCGAACACGAACCGCCGGACCCGGTCACGCAGCGACATGTCCAGTTTGGAAAACGGTTCGTCCAGCAACAGGGCATGCGGATCCGCCATCAACGTGCGCAACAGGGCGACCCGGGCGCGCTGTCCGCCCGACAACGTCGCCGGGTCCCGGTCTTCGAATCCCACAAGGTCGCCGTCTTCCAGCGCCGCGGCCACGCGGGCAGCGCGCTCGGCCTTCGACAGGCCCGGCCGCAGGCCGAAAGACAGGTTCTCGCCGACCGAAAGATGCGGAAACAAGAGGTCGTCCTGAAACAGGATCCCGATCCGGCGCTGTTCGGGCGGCAGTGCGCCCACAGTCCGACCGCGCAGCGTCACCCGACCCGCCGCGTCGAAGGCGGGATCCAGGGTGCCGCACAGATAGGACAGCAGGGTTGATTTCCCCGATCCGCTGGGGCCCATGATGGTCATCACTTCGCCCGGCTGGATCCGCAACGACAGCGGCGGCAACAAGGTGCGCCCGTCCAGTGCGATGCTCACGTCGTGCAGGTCGAGGCTGTTTCCGTCGTGCATGCCGCGCGTGGATCCTATGTTGCGACCCGAAGGGCGCCCCGGTCGCGGAAGACCCAGTTCGGGATGGCCATCGCCAGCACGAAGGCGACCAACGGCAGGATGGCCTGCAGGAAAGCATACACGCCGATGACGCGGCGGTCTGCCCCGCTGGCCAGGCTGACCGCTTCCGTCGTCAGCGTGACGAAACGCCCGCCGCCGCCGAAGATGGTGGGGAGGTATTGACCCACCGAAACGGCGAAGCCGACCGCCGACGCAACCAGGATCGGCCGCAAGAGCATCGGCGCCTTCACCCGCCAGAAGACGCGGGCCGGGCTCGCTCCCAGGCATTGCGCCGTGCGGGCATAGCGGTCGTCCAACCGGCGGAAAGGATCCGACAGCGACAAGAACACATAGGGCAGCACGAACAACAGATGGGTCCAGATCAGCGCCGTCCAGGTTCCGTCCAGTCCTCCGATCACCAGCAGCACCTTGACGCCCAGGAGAAATCCCACCTGCGGCACCAGAAGCGGCGCGTAAAGCAGCCACAGGCCCCGGTTCGACGGTTTGATGCCATAGCGTTTTTCCGCCTCAAGACAGCCCAGCACCAGGGCAAGCGCGATCAGTGCGGCCGCCAGGCCCACCGCCACGGTCGTCCAGGCGGGCCAGGCCAGCGCGTCCGCCTGGCGGTACCAGTTGCCCATGGTCCATTGGCTGGGCAGCGCATCCGGATAGCGCCAGCGGCGCGCAAAAGACCACAGCGCCATGCCGACGATGGCCGCCGTGCCCAACGCGATCAGCGCGCCGAACAGCCCGGCAAACAGCGGACCGGCGGAAAAGGTGCCGGCGCCGCGGCCGCCGGCCGTGGCCCAGCGCCGACCCGCCGTCGCCGCCACCCGTTCCAGCAGCAGCCACAGCGCGATGGCGCAGCCGGTGAGGCCAAGCTGCAGACAGGCGCCCGCAGACGCGAGGAAATGCCGGCTGAGATCCGGATCCCGGAACCAGCCCAGCACGCGCACCGCCAGCGGCGGGGGCGTGGCCGGTGCCAGGAGCAGCGCGACGTCCACGACGGACAGGGAAAAGGCGAGCACGGCGAACAGGGGCAGGCGGATCTGGGGATAGACCAGCGGCAGCACGGTCTTGATCCATGCCAGCATGCGTCCGTAGCCCAGCGAGCGGGCGACGGCTAGGGTCCGGTCGGCCGGCACCTGGCCCAGCGCCGCGACCGTCATCAGGAACAGGAACGGAACCTCCTTGGTCACCAGCCCCGCGATCAGAACCAGACCCCACGGGTCGGGCGCCAGCGGCAGGTCCGGCGGCAGATCCCAGCCGGTACCCCAGGGCGAAACCAGACGCACCACCCAGCCCGATGGGCTGAGCAGGAACAGCAAACCCAGGGCCACGGCGGCATGCGGCACGGACAACAGCGGCGACAACATCCGCTGCAACAGGACGAAGGCGCGGGTGCCGTGGCAGGCCGCGCAAAACCCGATCACGATCGCGAACGAGAGGATCGTCGCTGCCAGACCCGACAACAGGGTCAGGCGGACGGAACGCCCGATGCCGGGAAAAGCCAGCAGTTCGCGCCAGGCCGCAAGCGTGAACGCCTCGCCGCCCAGTGCCGGCAACAGGCCGAAGCTGGGAATGACGGTTGCGACCAGGCCCGCGACCACTGGGCCGAGGAACAGAACCAGCGTCAGCGGCGGAACGAACCGCAGCGGCTGCAGGCCCCTCGGCCCCGGCTCAGCTGCCATAACGGCGCAGCCAGGCCTCTTCGATGCGTGTCATCCAGGTCGGATGGGGCTCGGGCAGAGCGGGGCCCAGCGCCTCGGTGGACAGGGTCGCAACGCCCCGAGGCAGCATGTCGAACCGCGCCTTGTCGTCGGCGCTGAGGAGGGCCATCGACAAGACTGTGGGTTCGCCCCAGATGTCCGGGTTCTGCTTGCGTGCCTGGGCCTCGGGCGAAAGCAGGAAGTTGGCGACGACCATGGCACCTTCCTTGGCCCGGGCGTTGAACGGGATTGCCACGAAATGGGTGTTTGCGATCGTGCCTTCGTCCAGCACGAAGGTCCGCGCGCTTTCGGGCAGCCGCCCGTCCGCGATTGCCGACGAGGCTTCGCCGGGGTTGAACGAGATCGCGATGTCCAGCTCGCCGTCGTCCAGTAGCTGGATCTGCGCGGTCCCGGTTTTCGGATGGTCACGACCCTGGCGCCAGAGGTTCGGGCGCAGCGCATCCAGATAGTTCCACAGGGGTTGCGTCACCTGGTCGAAGTTGTCGCCGGCCGGCTGCAGCAGCATCGACCGGTCCTCCACCAGCTCGTAGAGCGCCTGTTTCAGGAAGGTCGAGCCGATGAAGTCGGGGGGTGCCGGATAGGTGAAACGTCCGGGATTGGCCCGAACGTAGTCCAGGAAGCCGGCGATCGAGCGCGGCGGCTCGGCCAGGCGTGCCATGTCGTAAATGAAGACAAGCTTGGCCATGCCCCAGGGCGATTCCAGGCCGTCCGTCGGCACGGTGAAATCCAGCACCGTTGTCGGTTTTTCCCGAATGTCGACCAGCGCAAAGTGCGGCAGGCGTTCGACGAAGGGGCCGTAGAGCAGCCCGTTCTCCTTCATCGCCTTGAAATTCTCGCCGTTGATCCAAATGAGGTCGACCGAACCATCGTCGGTCCGCCCCGCGGTCTTTTCCGCCAGAACGGCCTGCACCGCATCGGCCGTGTCCGACAGTTTCACTTGCCGCAAGGTGACGCCGTGATCCTCCTGGACGCGTTTGCCGACCCAGGCGATGTAGGCGTTGTACTGTTCCGATCCGCCCCAGGCGTTCCAGAACACTTCCTGGCCCCGGGCCTCGGCGAGGACCGTGTCCCAGTTCTCATCGGCCGCCGCGGGCGACATCCCGGTCACCATCAGCAACAGCGCGGCAAGGATCCGGCGATACGGCATGGACCACACTCCTTCTTCATTGGACCGCTCAAAAAACTGGGCGCACCGTACCCAAACGGCGGGAAGAGAGTCAGCCGATGGGACCGGATTCTACGAAATTGTGATCTTGGCCGTTCCCGCCGGCCCGTGATAAGACCGGACACGATTGCAATGGAGAGCCGTGGGCATGGCCCCCTTGACCGCACAGCGACGACGACGACCCACCCGCTTTCAACCGCGGGCGTGGCCGTCCTGCGCGTAGGTCCTTTGCCGCCGATTGACGAACTGGAAACGGCACAGGTCCTTCGCCGAGAGCCGCAACGGTAGCGCCCGATCCCCTGGTTATTTTGATTGAAGGATCGCGCGTCATGTTACTTGCAATTGCCCCCGAACAGCCCGTCGATGCGCCGGAGATCGAGGCGCTGGTCGACCTTGCCTTTGGCGAAGACCGGCAGGACCGCGCCGTCACACGGCTGCGGGCCGGGCGGTCGCCCATCCCCAACATGTCCTTCACCGCCCGCAATCACGGGCAGCTTGTCGGCTCGATCCGGTTCTGGGACGTGATGCTGCCGGACGGGACGGTGGTGCCCTTGCTGGGCCCGCTTGCCGTCCGCCCGGAACTGCGCGGCGAGGGCATTGGTCGCGCATTGGTCACGCACGGGCTGACGGCGCTGCGTCTTGCCAAGACGCCGGCGGTCCTGATCGTCGGTGATCCCGGCTACTACGCGCCGTTCAAGTTATCGGTGTCGGTGGTGCGCGCGCTCAGGCTGAAAGGCCCGGTGACGCCGCTGGCGCTGATGGGCCTGGAGTTACGGCCACGCGTGCTGAAAGGCCTGAAGGGAACGGTGACCGTGCCCGTCGACGCGGTTGTGTAAGGGGCAGGACGTTCCGGCTGCGACCGTGATCGCATTCCGCAGGGATCATTACTGCTGTTTCCGCCTCGGTTCTGTGTGCCGTTTGGCGGGGGGCTTTAGGGGTCAATGACAACGGGGGACGACCACGTGTCGGATATCGTGGCCGGGGGAAGCGCGGCAAACCAGCAGGAAACAGCGAAAGACACCGGTTTGGATGGCCGGTTCGACGGTAGGCGCAGCACCGTGTTCTGGATGCAGTTGCGGTACGTGCTGTTGCCCGTCTTGACCCTTGGGATCTATCGCTTCTGGGCCAAAACGAAGACGCGCCAATACTTCTGGAGCCATGCCGAAATCGCCGGTGACAGGCTGGAGTATCTCGGAAGCGCCAAGGAGTTGCTGATCGGGTTTCTGATCGCACTGGCGATCCTGCTTCCGCTTTCCGGCATCGGCGTCGCCGCGGAGACGCTGTTCGCGACATCGCCCGAAACAGCCGGCCTCCTTGCCACTCTCGGCTCCCTGGGCGTTCTGCTTTTCATCCAGGTGGCGCTCTATCGCATGTGGCGCTACCGGCTCACCCGGACCGCATGGCGTGGAATACGCTTCGGCATGGATGGCAGCACTCTGGCATTTGCCGGCATGTCGATCCTGTATTTCGTCTTGACGAGCTTCACACTTGGACTGGCGTTTCCATGGATGCGCGTGGCGCTGGCGCGATACCGGATCAACAATGCGCGGTTCGGCGACCGACATTTCCAGTGCGATGCCACAGGTGGTTCTCTGTTCCTGCCGTGGCTGATCGTCTACCTCACTCTGGGTATAGGCTATGTCTGGTATCTGGTTCGCGAGTTCAACACCATCGTGTCGCACACCCGGTTTGGGGACAGTGAAATAGCGACCCGGGTCCGGGCGGCACCGGTATATGGTTGGGCCGTGCTGATGCTGGCTATCCTCGCCGGAGGTTTTGTGTTCGTGTTCATCCTGCAGAACTCCAGCTTGGACTTCATGGTCCGCACGGCGGCGCATCACCCGGAGGCGGTGACGACTGTCTTCTTCGGCGTTTGGTTCGTCGGCGGCTTGCTGCTTCTGGTCGCAGCATGGGTCATGATTGTGGCATTTGTGCTGTTCGAGGTGGCAAAACAGGCTTGCAACAGTCTGCAGGTCAACGACATCGCCGTGTTCGAGGCGGCGGCCGCGCAATCAGGCGCGCTGGAGCCCACGCATGGCGAGGGACTTGCGGACGCGCTGGACGTTGGAGCCTTCTGATTGGACAGTTTCCCGGGTCGGTTCAATGACGGCTGGACTGCGCAGCGCCACCAGGTTGAGGTGACGTTCAGACCGGCTGGTCTTGATATCCGCAATACCAAAGGAAGCCTGCTTGCCCTTTGGGCGGCGGAGGATGTCCATCTCACTGAGCGTCTGGACGGCCGACAGGAGGCCAGGCTGCGCCGCGGCTTTGAAGACCCCGCCCGGCTGGTGCTCGAAGGCGACGCCGTGCTGGCGGCCCTGCAGGATGCCTGTCCCAATCTGAACAAGACCGAGCGGTCCGGTTGGCGATATTGGAGGGCTGCCGCGCTTTGGAGCGCCGCGGCAATTGTTTCCGTTGCACTGCTGTTCACCGTGGTCATCCCGACATTCTCCGAACAGGTCGCGCGCAATCTTCCCGAAACCTGGACGGCGAGGATCGGGTTGGAGGCTCGGCAGCAGATCATCGCGGCCCTGGCGGGTGGCAGGGGGCGCGACGGGTCCGACTTGGTTTGCCAGGGCGAGGACGGCTTGCGGGCCCTGAACGGTCTGGTCGAGGTCCTGTTGCAGGGCGTTCCGGACCCGCCGGAGGTCACCGTCACGGTGTTGGACGTCGGCATGGCCAATGCGTTTGCCTTGCCGGGAGGCCAAATCCTGGTCCTGCGCGGCCTGATTGACCGCACCGAAGAGCCGAATGCCCTTGCAGCGGTCGTGGCGCACGAACTGGGACATGTGCTGGAGCGGCATCCGCTTGCCGTGGCGATCGAGCGGGGCTCGACGGCCGTTTTCCTGGGGCTCTTGTTGGGCGATGCCACGGGTGGGACGCTGATTGCCGGCGTTGGCCAGGTGTTGCTGGGCAATGCCTACAGCCGCGATGCGGAACGCGAAGCGGACGCGATCGGCCTTGGCCTGATGGGCCGGGCCGGGTTCGACGCGCGCCCTCTGGGACCGTTTCTGACGGCACTGGGAGGGGCCGACGGGAGTTGGGCGTCTTTGCTGTCCACGCATCCGCTGTCGGAGGAACGCGCGCGTACGATCGAACGCACGGCCATAGGCGGAGGTCCGGCGATGTCTGCCGCAGACTGGCAGGCGGTCCAGGCTGTTTGCAGCTAGCGTCCGATTACCGCCCCGCGGCCCGCTGCACCAGCGCCGCGGCGCAGGCGTCCAGGATGGCGTCGGTATCGATGCGGTAGTGCGCGTAGAGGTCTGGAAGGTCGCCGGACTGGCCGAAATGCTCCACGCCCAGGGCCTGCATGCGATGGCCGCGTACGGACCCCAGCCAGCCCAGCGTTGCGGGATGGCCGTCAAGCACCGACACCAGCGCGGCGTCGGGCGCCAGCGGCGCCAGCAGATCCTCCACATGGCACCGGGCCCCGGTGTCGCCCGACTGGCGCGCTTTCTCCGCGGCGTGCCATCCGGCGTTCAGCCGGTCGGCCGAGGTGACGGCCATCAGGCCGGCGCCGGGCAGGTCCTCCGCCAGTTCCTCGTGCGCGGCCAGCGCGTCGGGCGCCAGGGCGCCGGTATAGACGATGGCAAGCTCGGCGCCGGGCGCGGGCGGCCTGATCCAATAGCCGCCGGCGATGACGCCCCTGCGCAGGGGCTCGTCCATGGTGCGGGCCGGCTGCTCCAGGGCGCGGGTCGACAGCCGCAAATAGACCGAGCCGCCTTCCTGGTCGCGCAGCCAGGCGATCTCCGACGGTCCGGCCCCGTCGCGCTGCATGTATTCGAATGCCCATTCCATGATCGCGGCCAACTCGTCTGCGAAGGCCGGCTCGAAGGCGGCGAGCCCGTCCTGGGCCATGCCGATCAGCGGTGTCCCGATTGACTGGTGCGCGCCGCCTTCGGGCGCCAGCGTGATGCCCGACGGCGTTGCCACCAGAAGGAATCGCGCGTCCATGTAGCAGGCATAGTTCAGCGCATCGAGGCCGCGGGCGATGAAGGGATCGTACAGCGTGCCCACCGGCATCAGCCGGGCGCCGAACAGCGTATGGCTGAGCCCCAGCGCCGCCAGCGCCAGGAACAGGTTGTTCTCCGCGATGCCCAGCTCCAGGTGCTGGCCGGTGGGCATGCGGTCCCACTTGAGCGGCGAGGCCACGTGCTGTTCGCGGAAGGTGTCGGCCAGCGGATTACGGTGGAAGATGCCGGTCTGGTTGACCCAGCCGGCCAGGTTGGTCGAAACGGTCACGTCGGGCGAGGTGGTGATCACCCGTTCCGCCAGCGGCCCGCCCGCGCGCGCCAGGTCGTTCAGGATGCGGCCGAACGCCTCCTGGGTCGAGGCGGGCTTGGCCGAGGCCGGCGGCGCCAGCGGCGGGACGGGCAGGGCCGCCGGTTTCGCCTGGGAGGGCCGCTTGTTGAACGCGACGCCGTCCAGGAACGTGCGCAGTTCTTCCGCCGGACGGTCCAGACCTTCGAACGGGGCCCACTCGCGCCCCGCGCCGATGTCGTGTCGGGCCCGGAAATCCTCCATCTGGTCGGGTGTCATCAGGCCCGCATGGTTGTCCTTGTGGCCGGCCAGCGGCAGCCCGTATCCCTTGATGGTGTAGGCGACGAAGCAGCGGGGCCTGTCGTCGTCGACCCCGTGGAACGCCTCCAGCACCGAGTCCATGTCGTGGCCGCCGAGGTTGGTCATCAGCGCCGCAAGCCCGGCGTCGTCGTGGCTGTCCAACAGCTCGGCCAGGCCGGAGGTGCCGGCAAGGTCGACGGCAAGCTGTTCGCGCCACGCCGTGCCGCCCTTGAAGGTCAGGGCCGAGTAGAGTTGGTTCGGACAGTCATCGATCCACTGCTTCAGCGCGCCGCCCGCCGGGCCCTCGAGGCCCGCCTGCAGCTTCTTGCCGTACTTGATGTTGACCACGTCCCAGCCGACGGTCTGGAAGAACGAGCGGATGCGTTGGAACAGATAGTCGTTGACCACGCCGTCCAGGCTCTGGCGGTTGTAGTCGATCACCCACCACAGGTTCCGCACGTCCTGCTTCCAGCCTTCCAGCAGTGCTTCGAAGATGTTGCCTTCGTCCAGTTCGGCGTCGCCCATCAGTGCGATCATGCGGCCGGCACTTGCGTCCTCTCCCGCCAGGCGGTGCGCGTGCACATAGTCGCGCACCAGCGACGCGAACAGCGTCACCCCGACGCCAAGCCCGACCGAGCCGGTGGAGAAATCCACGTCGTCGTGGTCCTTGGTGCGCGACGGATAGGACTGCGCGCCGCCATAGGCCCGGAAAAGCTCAAGCGTGGCTTGATCCTGGTGCCCCAGCAGATACTGGATGGCGTGAAACACCGGCGCTGCGTGTGGCTTGACCGCGATCCGGTCGGCCGGGCGCGCCACGTCGAAATAAAGTGCGGTCATCACGGTCGCCAGCGACGCGCAGGAGGACTGGTGGCCGCCCACCTTCAACCCGTCGCGGGACGGACGCACATGGTTGGCGTGATGGATCATCCAGCAGGCGAGCCACAGCACCTTGCGTTCCAGCGTCTCCAGAACGGCGACGGTCTCCGGCCCGGGTGCATTGCCGGTGCCGCCGGCGGGAGTGGGATGGTCGGGCATGGGCGTGAACCTTCTCGTGCGCCCTTTCGTGCAGGCCTCAGTCATGCCGCCCGGCCGCGGCCGGGTCAAGTTCCGGGCCCGGGGTGCGCGGCTGCCGGCCCGTGCCATGCTTTCTCGTCATGCCCGCCATTCCGCCGTTGAATGTTGCAAAAGTGCTTGAAACCCATACTTTTGCTGCAACGCACAAAAAGCCGTGCCGGATGAGGAAATGCCCTGCGCAACCGCAGGAGATTACACATGACCAGCTATCCGTATCAGCGCTACCGCGCGCTTGCGATCCGCGAACGCAACAAGACGGTCGCCCATGCGTATAAGGGTCTTCGCCGCTGGATTGTAGACGAAACCCACCAGCCGGATCGCCGCCTGGACGAGCTGACGGTCGCTGACAAGGCTCGATTCGTCCTGTAACGCTTTGCAAGCCGGGGAGATCGGGGGATCTCGGGACTCCCGGCCGGCCGCTCGCCTGGGTGCGGGTAGGTCGGCCGGGGGTATGCCGCCCCGCCGGGGGGTCAACTCAGGATCGTTGAATGAACGGACAGTGCCGCCGCCGCCGCAGGACGGCCTCGGCGGACCGTGAGAAACCTGTCGCACAACTGCGAGAACGCTGTAACCAATTCTTAATAAGCTGAAACTAAGAACGATGGTGCAGTGCAATATATTGGGGTGTCTGGGAGGGGCAACCCTGTCATTCCTAAGGAGAGTCCCGATGCGTCATCGTGACGTTGCCGACTACCGCTCCCTCGCCGAGAGGGAACGGAGCGTCGCCATCTCCCAGGCCCTGAGGAACTTCGGGCGCTGGGTCGTCACCCGCCGCCGGGAGAACAGCCATGTGGCCATACAGCATTGAAGAGGCGGCCTGGCTGAGCAGCCGCCGCCCCACCAAGCAAAGGCAGGACCGCAAGCAGCGGCGGCCCGCGCCTAAACGCTCCTAACCCGTTTTATCACCCTGGCAATCTGGGCGCGGCCGGTTGAACCCGGTCGCGCCCGCGCCTATAACCGTTGAACGCGTCTTGCACGCCAAGGGCGCGGGCGTAGTTCAGTGGTAGAACGTCAGCTTCCCAAGCTGAATGTCGTGGGTTCGATCCCCATCGCCCGCTCCATTTTCCGGCTTGACCTCCCCTGTGATGGGCGGCGTCATCTTCTGCCCGCGTTGTCGTGCACGGACCGCCACCGGAGCTCCCAGCGCCATGCCCAACGGCGCCTCGCCCAGGGCCGAGGCTGTGAATGACGGCGGGCTTGCGTTCCGCCCTTAAGACTTCGCCACCGGCGACGATGGCGCGCGCCCGTGCCGCGATACTCCGTGGGGACAGGTCCGCTAGTTCTTCCGTCTGACGGGCCCGATCTTCTCCAGCGGAACGATGTCCGCGCTGATCGCCTCGTAGACCGTCTGCGCCAGCGTGCGCGTGCCAAGCGCATGTGCGGCGGTTTTCAGGTGATGCCGGACCCGGGGTTCGGAGATCTTCAGACGGTCGGAAATCTCGGTCTCCGTCAGCCCAGCGGCCAGCAGGGTCAGGCAACGCTCGGCCCGCTCCGTGAGGACCACGTCCGCTGAGCCCTGCCCGAACTCCGCCATGCTGCAATAGGCAAAATGGAACTGCAGGGCAACGCCGTGCAGGAACCGAAGCAGTGTCGCTGGATCGTCGCCATAGTCCTCCCGTGCCACGCTCAGCACGAAGGCATTGTCGGTGGGCCCGATCATGGGAATGCTGACGCCGTCCTTCAGGCCGGCCTCCTCGGCCTCCATCATGAAGATCTTGGCCTCGCGGTTCACATGCGGCTGGTGCAGCAGCCAGTCCCATGTGTAAGGGGCAGAAAGTGTCGGCGAGTACCGGATCACCGGATCGACGCGGTGACAGTCATTCTGAAGGTAATGGGCAATCCATGGTTCGGGGTATTTCAGCAGCACCACCGCCGTTGACGGCGGGTTCAACGGTGCAGTGATGGGGGTCGGGATCGGACCAGTCAGGCAGGTGTAGGCGAGCTGTGTATAGCCTTCCTCAGCGACCACTCGCTCGATGACTTCAAAGAGCGCGTCGGGTGTCTTGGCGGCGTTGGTTGCCTGGATATAGTCGTCGAAGCGCACGGCATCGTCCGCTGATTGAGTATACCATTATAGGATGATTGGCCCCCGCGCGCTTCAGTTATTGTACGCGCGGCCGTGACGCTCGGATTCGAATTGGCCTAGGGTGGCGGCGGTTCAGCGAACTGGGAGGCAGCCGACATGAACGACGAAGTCCTGACCTTCGAGCTGCGCGACAATGTCGCCTGGCTCACGCTCAACCGTCCTGCGGTCTACAACGCCATGAACGGGGCTATGACGATGGCCCTGTGCGAGGCGGCGAACCGGTGCAGCGGCGATCCCGCCGTACGCGCGGTCGTCATATCAGGCGCCGGCGACCAGGCCTTTTGCGCCGGTGGCGATGTCGGGTCCTTTCTGGAAAACAAGGACCGGGTCGGGACCCTGGTCCGGGAAATGACCATGTACCTGCATGCCGCGGTATCGCGGTTTGCCTGGATGCGCTCGCCGGTCATCGCCAGTGTCAACGGCATCGCAGCGGGCGCGGGGCTCAGCATCGTGGGTTTTGCGGATCTGGTGATCGCCGCCGACGCCGCCAGCTTTACCAGCGCCTACACCCGCATTGGCTTTACGCCGGACGGCAGTTCCAGCTTTTTCCTGTCACGCATCCTGGGGCAACGCCGGGCGATGGAACTCTATCTCACCAACCGCGTGCTCAGCGCCCAAGAGGCTTTGGATTGGGGGCTGGTGAACCGGGTTGTCCCGCAGGCGGACCTGCGCGCCGAGACCGAAGCGCTGGCCACGCAACTGGCCCAGGGACCGACGGTCGCCTTCGGCGGGGTCAAGAAGCTGTTGCAGATGGCGGGCAACGACAGCCTGGAAGGACAGATGGAACGGGAGACGCGCGAGATCGCGGAAGCCGCCCAGAGCGCAGACGGGCGCGAGGGTGTCGCGGCGTTTGTGGAAAAGCGGGCGCCGGTCTTTCGTGGCAACTAGGGCGCAAAACGGATTGCGTGCGCACCTCTTTCCTCCGCTACCCCCTTGGCCCGTGGGCGGAAGACTGCCTTAATGCGTTTAATCACAAGACCGGTCCGTAAAGGACCGGCATGAGGGAGGCGGTATGGCCGTTCTGGAACTCAGCGGTGTCGCCAAGCATTTCGGGGCCATCGAGGCACTGAAAGGGGTCGATCTGCAACTGCGGTCAGGCGAAGTCCTGGGCCTGATGGGGGACAACGGCGCCGGCAAGTCCACCCTTGTGAAGATCATCGCCGGGAATTTCCCGCCGTCCGAAGGCGAGATCCGCATCGACGAAAACGTACAGCACTTCCACAAGCCCGTGGACGCCCGCGAGCAGGGGATCGAAGTCGTCTATCAGGACCTGGCGCTGTGCGACAACCTGACCGCGGCCGAGAACGTCTTCCTTGGTCGCGAGCTGAAACGACGCCTGGGCTTCGTCAAGCTGCTGGACTTCCAGTCCATGTATTCCCGGGCGGCCGAACTGTTTGGCGAACTCAAGTCCGAGACCCGCCCGCGCGACCTGGTGCGCCAGATGTCGGGCGGACAGCGCCAGGCCGTCGCCATTGCGCGCACGCGGCTTTCGGACGCCAAGTTCGTGCTGATGGACGAACCGACAGCGGCGATCAGCGTGCGCCAGGTGGCGGAAGTCCTGGACCTGATCCGGCGCCTGAAATCCGCCGGGATCGGCGTCATCCTGATCAGCCACCGCATGCCCGACGTTTTCGCCGTGTGCGACCGCGTGATGGTGCTGCGGCGCGGCACAAAGGTGGCGGACAAGCAGATCGATTCCAGTTCGCCCGAAGAGGTGACAGGCCTGATCACCGGCGCCATCAAGGCCGCCTGAGGGGACCCGGACAGACATGCAGGACACCACCGCATCGGCCGCGGAACCACGACGGAAACCAGCGTTGCGATCGACGACATCACCGGCCTTAAGGAACGCACGCTGGTACAGCGCATCATGGCGGCACAGCCCTTCTGGGTCGCCGTGGCGCTGGTCGCGATCTGCGCGGTGATGTCGTTTGTCGAGCCGAACGCCTTTCCAACGCCGGACAATTTCTTCAACATTACCCGCAATTTCGCCTTCATCGGAATCATCGCTTTGGGCATGACCGCGGTGATCATCACGGGCGGCATCGACCTGTCGGTGGGGTCGATCATGGGCTTCGTCGGCATCATTTCCGGCATCTGCCTGCAGGCGGAGCTTCCCTGGTGGTTCGCGATTGTCGCCGGCCTCCTGGCCGGGGTCGCCTGCGGCGTGGTGAACGGACTTCTCATTGCGTATCTGAAACTCGCCCCCTTCGTCGTCACCCTGGGCATGCTGTCGATCGCGCGTTCGCTGGCGATCGTCGTTTCCCAGAACAAGATGATCTACGAGTTCGGCCCCGATGCCGAGATCATCTACGAGATCGGCGGCGGCGAGATCATGGGGCTGTCCAATGCGGTGTGGCTGTTGCTGATCTTCGGCCTGATCTTCGGCTTCGTCTTCAACTTTACGTCCTGGGGGCGGTACGTCTATGCGATCGGCGGCAACGAGAACGCCGCGCGGCTGACCGGGGTGCCGGTCGACCGGATCAAGCTGCAGGTCTACATGGTCTCGGCTTTCATGGCGGCCGTCGCGGGCGTGATGATCATCGGCTGGCAGGGGTCGGCGATCAACGCGCTGGGCACCGGCTACGAACTGCGCGTGATCGCCTCCACGGTGATCGGCGGCGCCAACCTGATGGGCGGACAGGGTGGCGCCTTCGGCGCAGTCATTGGTGCGGCCTTGATCGAGGTTATCCGCAACAGCCTTTTGATGGCGGGCGTCGATTCCAACTGGCAGGGCGCCTTCGTCGGGCTGTTTATCATTCTCGCGGTTCTTTTGGAGAAGATCCGCGGTCGTCGGGATGGCTGATCGACGGCACATCCCAAATCTCAGGAAGGCAAGGGAGGAAGAAAATGAGGAAGATTCTACTGTCGGCGGTCGCGATCGCCGTGGCCAGTTGGGCCGTGCCCAGCTCGGCACAGCAATATACCTTCGCGCTAGTGCCGAAAAACATGAACAACCCGTTCTTCGATCAGGCCCGCGACGGCTGCATGAAAGCCGAGAAGGAACTGGGCGGCACGGTCAAGTGCGAGTATATCGGCCCGCCCGAGCATGGGGCGGCGAGGAACAGGTCCAGATCGTCAACGACCTGATCGCGCGCAAGGTTGACGGCATCGCCGTTGCGCCGTCGAACGCAGCGGCCATGGCCCGTGCGCTGAAGGGCGCCCAGGAAGCCGGCATCCCCGTCATCACCTGGGACAGCGACGTCCTGGAGAAGGACAAAGGCATGCGGATCGCCTATGTGGGCACCAAGAACTACGACATCGGCGTGAACCTGGCCAAGATCGTCCAGAAGATCAAACCCGAAGGTGGGTCGATCTGCATCCAGTCGGGCGGTGCGGCCGCGGCCAACCACAACGAGCGCATGCAGGGTATCCGTGACACCCTGTCAGGCGCGTCGGGCACGACGCCGCCGGGCGAGCGTCTGACCGGTCAGAACGGCTGGACCGAATCCGACGGCTGCCCGCTTTACACCGACGACGATTTCCCGCGGTCGGTGCAGCAGATGGAAGACATCCTGGCCAAGTATCCGGACCTGGACGCCTTCGTGCCCACCGGTGGTTTCCCGCAGTTCATTCCGCAGGCCTATCGCCGGGGCGCCACCAAGTACAAGGACCGCATCGACAGCGGATCGTTGGCCCTGGTCGTGGCGGACACGCTGCCGGTCCAGATGGACATCCTGAAGGACGACCTGTCCTTGGGGCAGGTCGGCCAGCGGCCGTTCGAGATGGGCTATCAGGCGATGTTCTTCCTGAAGGACATCAAGGAAGGCAAGTCGGTCGCCGACCCCAGCTATACGGGCCTGGACGTCTGCACGCCTGACAACGCCGACAGCTGCATCGGCGGCTGACGGCAACCCACCTTCGCATCCGACCCCCCGGCCAAGCGCGCCGGGGGGTCTTTTCTTGCCGCCAAGCCACCAACGCATGGCACAATATGGCAAGACGGGGACGTGTCCGTCGGCTAGACCGGCTCGACTGACAGATTTCCGACCGGCCTTGCCATCGGGAACGGACGTATTCGAGGAGGGCAGCATGATCCAGGCATTCCTTCGCCCGAGTTGGGCGGTCGCGGCGGCATTGGCCGTTTCGCTGAGTTTTGCTCCGGCAGCGGCTGACGACCGGGTTCCCGACGCCACGATTGAAATCGACCAAGCGCAGTTCGCTCTGCTTGCCACCGTCAAGGCGGGCGGCGGCAAGCTGATGTTCGACGGCAAGACCTATGAGTTCCAGATCGGCGGTCTTGGGTTGGGGGGTGTCGGGATCGCCGACCTGAAGGCGACGGGCAAAGTCTTCAATCTGAAGAATATCGAAGACTTGTACGGGACCTATTTCGAAAGTTCCATGGGTGCGGCGGCAGCCACCGAAGGTGCCGCGGAGATGTGGCTGAAGAACGGGAACGGCGTCGAACTCGTCCTCGAAGCCGATGCCAAAGGGGCGCTCCTGACCCTGGATACCAACGGGATGCTGGTCGGCAAGAAGTAGTCGCCGTCTTCGAGGCGCGCCTAGCTGCGCGCCTCCAGGGGCGTGATCACGAGGCCCGCCTTGCGCAGGCCTTCTTCCACATGGTCGATCAGGGGCTGCGGGATGTTCCAGATCCGCAGTGTCGCGAAGACCTGTTGACCGAAGTTGGGCTTCAGAGCCAGCAGCCGGTCAAGGCTGGCCCGCGCCTCGCGTTCGGGACCAAGCTGGCCCAGCGTCATCGCCGCTGTCATATGGGACCAGTAGAAGTCCGGCATGTCGATCCGGCGAACCTGGGACAGGGCCTGGGCGTATTCCTTGCGTTCGTAGTGATAGAGCACGAACGGAATACGGTACCAGCCGGTGTGATCCGGGTTCATGGCGATCGCCTTGCGCATCAACGAAAGACCGCGTTCCCACTCGCCCATCAAGGCGAGACGCAGTCCGTAGTTCGAAACCAGATAGGGATTGTTGGGGTTCAGCCGCAGGGCTCGCTCGCCCTCGCGGCGGAAGTTCTCCAGATCGTGCACGTTGAAATAGGCGTCCGCCAGCATGATGCGCGCGGTTGCGCTGTTGCGGTTCACCGCCACGGCGCGTTTTGCCGCCTCCAGCGCCTTGTCCGAGGCGACGTACATGTCCGGCCGCGGATTGAACCCGAACCGGTGTTCATCCGCATAGATCGTGCTGAGCAGGGCCCAGGCCTCTCCGTAGCCGGGGTCGACCTCGACTGTCTGTTCCAGACAGTCGCGTGTCTCTGCATGATCTTCGGCGAGGCCGGACGCGTCGTAGTGGTAGTAGTTCAGGACACAGTCATAGGCGTCCATTGACGTGGGCGGCTTGCCGCGGGCCGAGGCCAGGTCGGTTCGCGCGATCGCGCCATAGCCGCTGCCAACGCTTGATGCGACCTGTCGCGAAATCTCCTCCTGGATTTCCAGGATCTTGTCCGGCGCCAGCTCGCGGTCGAAGCCTTCTGCCCAGACTACGCGCCCCCGGTTGGTTTCGACCAGGCGCACGGTGATCCGGACCCGGCCTTCTGCCCTGCGCACCCCGCCCGCCAGGTAGTAGTCGACGCCGAGATCGTTTCTGAGGTCTCGGTGGTCCAGGCTCTGGTCCCGGTATTTCCGCGTCGAACCCGGGGAAACCACATGCATGCCCTTGAATCGGGTCAGGTCGGTGACGATTTGCTCGAACACGCCGTCGGCGAAGTAGGCCTGGTCGGGATCACCGCTCAGATTTGTGAACGGAATGACCGCCACGGAGGCGCCGCGCGGCATCGCGAGCGCCGCGCTCCCGCGCGCATTGCCAACGCGCTGCGTTTCACCTGTCCCCGCCGCCAGATACCAGGTCGGCACCGCAACCGCCGCGAAAGCGGCAACGGCCGCGGCCCCGATGGCCGCACGTGGGTGGTGGGCCATGCGCCTCGGCCAGACCGGCAGCGTCGGCGCCCGGACGGTTTCCGGGGAACGGGCCGTGAAAACGGGAACGTACGCGCCCTTGGGCACCTCGATGAGGATCGGGTCGTCGCGGCCTTCGGTGAGGTAGTAACGCTCGAGATCGCGGCGCAGCCGGCCCGCTTCAAGTCGCACGACCGAGTCGGTCTGCGGATCGAAAGTTTCGTCGCGCCCGAACACGGCAAGGCCGATGCTGTAGCCCTTCAGCCGATCGGCGCGCCCGGCGAGGGCCTCTTCTACGATGTGAGAGAGAAAAGCCTTGCGGCGGTCGCTGGCCTGGAACTCGGGGCTGGCGAGAATACACCCTAGCTGTTCGCGTACGCCGTCTGCGGTCGTATGCGTCCGTGCATCAACGCTTGGCGCGGTGGACGCGCCATCAGGCCCAAAAAAGAGCCACCGTACCATGTCAGTCGTTCCCCTGATCCGCCAAAGACTGACAGTACTCGATCGATAACGGTAACAGACTCTCGGGGTAACATCCCGATTCGTACTCCTCCCTTGGCCCGATTCCCCTTCTCCTGTGACCGAACGGCAACAGTTGCCGCGGCGGGGTTCGATCGCCCGGCCGGCCGGAGTCAGGCACGGATTGGCAAGTAAGGAATCGGATGAGTCAGTACGTTGTTTGGCAGCCTTGCAGAGCGGTTTCCCGATCACGCCGAACGCTTCGATCGATTGATCCAAGAGGACGATTTCTTTCAGGCCATCTGCGAGGACTACGAAGAGGCGGTGCGGGCGCATCGGTATTTCGCCGCGGAAGCGGACGGCAAGGACACCAGGGCGGAGGAATATCGTCAGATTGTCCAGGAACTGGAAGCCGAGGCTGCGGCGGTTCTCAGCACTGCACGGCCAGGCTGACAACAAGGAAGCGAACACAGCCGGGCCGTTCGTGAGGCAGGCCGGCCACGGCGCCGAAAACTGGAGATCGACATGGGTGAGCATGGAGTAAGAAGGAATCCGAGGCGATTTGCCGGCCAGCTTGCCGCGATGCTTGTTGCGGCCAGCCTGACGGCGGCGGCATTCGTCATTCCGGGTCTCGTGGATCAAGACCAGCCGGGTGGCGGCAAGCTCACCTAATCTGGGCAACACTTATGACTTCAGGGTGACCGGGCTGAACCAACCCGACAGCGACCTGACGTCGCTGATATCCACGGGTCAGGTCTACAACCTCACCGATCTGGCGCACTTCCCCGGCACCTATGCCAAGGCGCGCGTTGCGGAGGTGCTGGCCGACGATGCCGACGGCGAACTATGGCTCGAGAATGCGAACGGCGTGGTTATCCGCCTGGACGCCAAGGGCGCCGGCCCCATGCTGAGCATGGCCACCGGCGGCGTCAGGGTGGAACTGGACTGAACGCACCCGCCGACTTCGAACTGGATTTCCCAAACGGCGTTTTCCCGCCACAGTACTGTACCCGAGATCGAGACCCGCGACGGTTTCCCCAAGACCGCCGCGGGTCTCGGCTCTTTTGCCATCCGCACTAGGTTCCTATAAACAAACGCCTGCAATCCAGAACCGCGGATCCCGCCGATGACGCAAACACCAAACCTGCGTGCGCTTCTCGACCGGCCCGGCGCCGTCGTCGCGCCAGGAGTGTACGATGCGTTGAGTGCCCTGCTGGCGGCCCAGGCGGGTTTCGAAGCGCTTTACCTCTCCGGCGCCAGCATTTCCTATACCCGCCTCGGCCGGCCAGACATCGGTTTGGTCGGCATGTCCGAGGTGGCCGAAACGGTGGCGTTGATCCGCGGCCGGGTAAACCTGCCCTTGATGGTTGATGCGGACACCGGCTACGGCAACGCCCTGAACGTGGCCCGGACGGTCCGCACGTTCGAGCGCGCGGGCGCGTCGGCGATCCAGCTCTAGGATCAGGTGCTGCCCAAGCGGTGCGGCCACATGGCAGGCAAACGTCTGGTAGCGACGGGCGAAATGGTCGGCAAGCTCGAGGCGGCGCTGGAGGCTCGGGCGTCCGACGATACGCTGATCGTGGCGCGCACCGATGGGATCGCCGTCGAGGGGTTCGAGGCGGGACTTGCGCGCGCAGAAGCCTATCTTGCGGCCGGAGCCGACGTATTGTTTATCGAGGCGCCGCAGTCGCCGGACCAACTGCGCACGATCGGCGAGCAATTTGGCGGGCGAACGGTCCTGATGGCCAACATGGTGGAAGGCGGACGCACGCCGATGATGGAGGCCGAACGCCTTGCGGAACTGGGATTCGGGTTCGTGATCATTCCCGGCGGTTTGATCCGTGCGCTGGTGTCTGCGGGCCAGGAATACCTGGGCAGCCTCAAGGCGCACGGCACGACCGCGCCGTTCCGCGACCGGATGCTGGATTTCGACTCACTCAACAATGTGCTGGGACTGGGCGAAGTCCTTGCCGCGGGCGCGCGGTACGAACACAACGACGACTGATCCCGTCCCGCCTTTGCCATGGCCCAGCACAGGACACTTTTCGACAAGGTCTGGGACCGGCACGTGATCCGGACCGAGCAAGATGGCCGGGCCCTGCTGTTCATCGACCGGCATTTTGCCCACGAGGGCTCGTTCCACGCGTTCGATCGCTTGCGCCGGATGGGCCGCACCGTGGCGCGGCCCGACCGGACGGTGGCGGTGATGGACCACTACGCGCCCACGGGCGACCGCAGTGTCGGCAGCCCGGATCCCGAGATCCGCAACATGATGGCGTTGTTGCGGCGGAATGCGGGGGACAACGACGTCACGCTGTTCGGGCTGGACACGCCGGAACAGGGGATCGTGCATGTTATCGGGCCCGAGCTTGGCCTGACCTTGCCGGGTCTCACCATCGTTTGCGGCGATAGCCACACCTCCACGCATGGCGCGCTGGGCGCGCTGGCCTTCGGGATCGGCGCCTCGGAGGTGGCCCACGTACTGGCCACCCAGACCCTGTGGCAGGCGCGGCCGAAGACCATGCGGATCAGCGTGTCGGGCCGGCTTTCCGACCATGTGCAGGCGAAAGACCTGATCCTGGCACTGATCGCGCGGATCGGTGCCGGCGGTGCCACCGGGCATGTCATCGAATATGCAGGTTCGGCGATTCGGGCGCTGTCGATGGAGGGGCGCCTCACCGTGTGCAACATGTCGATCGAGGCCGGCGCCCGGGCCGGCATGATCGCCCCTGACGACACCACGCTGGACTTTCTCCAGGGCCGACCGCACGCGCCCGCGGGCACCTTGTGGGAACGCGCGGCGGCGGACTGGCGCGGCCTGACCAGCGACGCTGAGGCGCGGTTCGATCGGGAAGTCGCGCTGGATGCGGCAGAGATCGCCCCCGTGGTGACCTGGGGAACCAGCCCGGAACAGGCGCTTCCGGTGACCGCAACCGTGCCCGATCCGCAGGACCAAACCGACCCGTCCCGCCGGGCGGCGGCGGAGGATGCGCTTGCCTATATGGGCCTCACACCTGGCGCGCCGCTGACCGACGTGTCGGTCGACCGGGTCTTCATAGGGTCCTGCACGAATGCCAGGATCGAGGACCTGCGGGCGGCCGCCGCGGTCCTGAAAGGACGGCGGGCTTGCGTCCCGGTCATGGTCGTACCGGGCTCATCGGCGGTCAAACGTCGGGCCGAGTCGGAAGGGCTGGATCGTGTGTTCCGTGACGCCGGCTGTGCGTGGCTGGAATCGGCCTGCTCCATGTGCGCCGGCACCAATGGCGACGTGGCGCGCCCCGGTGAACGCGTGGCTTCGACCACCAATCGGAACTTCAAGGGCCGGCAGGGTCCTGGTGTTCGGACCCATCTGATGAGCCCGGCGATGGCCGCCGCCGCCGCGGCGACGGGTCGGATCGCCGACGTGCGCACGCTGGGCGACGGGGAGGCGTGATGCAGCCCTTCACGTGTCTCACCGCCGTCGCTGAGCCGCTGTTGGCCGCCAACGTGGATACCGATCAGCTGCTGCCGGCGCGTTTCCTGCGCAAGCCCCGCGACGGCGGCTACCAGGACTACCTGTTCTACGATCTTCGACGCCGGGCGGACGGCAGCCTCGACCCGGACTTCGTGCTCAACGATCCCCGTTATGCGGACGCGCGAATCCTGGTGGCGGACGATAACTTCGGCTGTGGGTCGTCACGCGAGGGCGCTGTCTACGCCCTGGTCGATGCCGGTTTCCGGGCCGTGCTGGCCCCCGGCTTCGGGGATATTTTCGCGGGCAACGCGGTCAACAACGGTCTGTTGGCCGGCCGCATCGATCACGCAACCCGTGACAGCCTGTGGCGGGCGCTGGCGGCACAGCCCGGGCTGCAGATCACGGTGGATCTTGAGGCGCACTCGATCGCGGTTCCCGGCGGCGAGCCGCTCGGATTTGCGGTCGAGGCGGCGCGGCGGGCGCGCCTGCTGGCGGGCCAGGACGACATCGATCTGACGCTGGCGTTCGAGGACGAGGTTGCGGCGTTCGCCGGTGCCTATGAGGCACGCCATCCCTGGTCGGTGTCGGCCGGTCGTCCAAAGGCGCAATAGCGTTTGCGTTCCGCCCGGCCGATTGGCAACATGGCGCCGCCGCGCGGATCAAACGGGACGGGTGAATGCCGGGACAGGAAACGCCGCTGATTGAACTCAGGGACGTGCACAAGAGCTTCGGGGACAACCATGTCTTCCGGGGCCTGAACCTGACCCTTCACCGCGGCGAGTCGCTGGTGCTGATCGGCAGTTCGGCCAGCGGCAAGACCTTGATCATGAAAACCATCCTGGGTTTGGTCGAGCCCGACAGCGGCAGCGTGTTGATCGACGGCCAGGAAACCACGCGCATGAAGGAAAAGGCGCGCTCCAAGCTCTACGAGCGGTTCGGCATGCTGTTCCAGCAATCCGCCCTGTTCGACAGCCTGCCGGTCTGGCGCAACGTCGCCTTCAGGGTGCTGCAGCAGGAAGGCGTGACGCGTGAGCAGGCGCGCGAAGTGGCGGTTGAGAAACTTGCCAGTGTGGGCCTCGACGAGCAGGTGTGCGATCTCTACCCTGCCGAGCTTTCGGGCGGCATGCAGAAGCGCGTTGGGTTTGCGCGCGCCATCGCCGCATCGCCCGAGATTGTGCTGTTGGACGAGCCGACCGCAGGCCTCGACCCGATCATGAGCAACATCGTCAACGACCTGATCCTGCACAGCGTGGAAGAGATCGGCGCCACCACCCTGTCGATCAATTCGGATCCGGTGGGCGCGAAGAAGATCGCGACGCGCATCGCCATGCTGCATGAGGGCGACATCATCTGGACTGGACCGTCCTCTATCGCAGACGATTCGGGCAACGCCTACGTGGACCAGTTCATCCACAAGCGTGCCGAAGGACCGATCAAGATGGCGATTACCCAGCAGTAGGCCGGGCTGCCGGCCGGCGGCTTACCAGTGGCCGGTATTCTCCATCGATGCCCAGGGCTCCTGCGGCGCCAGCGAATCGCCCTTCTGCAACAGCTCGATCGAGATGTTGTCCGGCGACCGCACGAAGGCCATGTGGCCGTCCCGCGGCGGACGGTTGATGGTGACGCCGGCGTCCATCAGCTTCTGGCACAGCCCGTAAATGTCGTCGACGGCATAGGCCAGGTGGCCGAAGTTGCGGCCCTCGCCGTATTCCTCGGGGTCCCAGTTGTGGGTCAATTCCACCTGCGCGTCGGGCTGGCCGGGCGGTGAAAGAAAGACCAGGGTGAACCGGCCCTTCTCGTTGTCGATCCGGCGGGTTTCTTCAAGACCAAGCAGATCGCAGTAGAACTTGAGCGACTGGTCGATGTCGGTGACCCTGACCATGGTGTGCAGATAGCGCATTCTTTGCCCCCTGGATTGGCGGTTGTCTGAGACCAATATAGGCAACCGCAGCGCCGAATAAAGCGGTGCGCGGCGGCTCTGGCGCGTCCTTGCGATCCGTGTAGGATGGCCGGCGTTGCGGATGGTTTCCTTGGGGGAGAGGGCGCGTGATCACACTCGGGCGGTCGCTGACACTTGCCGTTTGCTGTGTCATCTTGAATTGCCTGCCGGCCCAGGCCAACGAGGCGGCGCTGGCGCGCTTCTTCGGCAGTTTCCAGGGCGAGGGGCTGGCGGAGTCGCCCAAGGGCGATACCCTGCAGCTTACCAAACGCGCCATGACGGTGCGCATCGGGCCCGCCGGCAACGGATTCGAGCTGGTCTGGAGCGCTGTGATCTGGCAAGGGCGCGACGCCGGCAGTCCCTCTGCGAACCGCAAGACGTCGCGGGTCGTCTTCGAAGTGATCGAAGGCGCCGACTTTTATGTGGGGCGCGGCTCGGGCAATCCGGCCGCCGGCAATCCCCTTTGGTGGGCGCGGGTCGACGGCGATACGCTCACCGTGCAGGTCCTGTCGATAGACCGGCAGGGCGGGCTGGACCACCAGACCTATCGACGAAAACTGGAACCGGGCGGAATGAGCCTGGTCTATACCCGGGAGCGGGAAGGCGATGTGGTGCGCCGTGTGCGCGGCACGCTGGCCCGGCTGCCCGGCTGAGGGAGGATGGAATGCATGTCATCGTAACCGAGGGCGGCGGCTTCATCGGTCGCAAGCTGGTCGCCGAGCTGCTGCGCCGCGGCGAACTGGACATTGGCGAGGGGCCGCAACCGATTACCACCGTCGAGGCGGTGGACGTGCCTGCGGCAGCAACGCAGCCGTCAGATGACACGCGGTATCACTTCAGGTCCGGCGACCTTTCCAACCGCGGTTTCGTGGACGGGCTGATCGGCCAGGGGGTCGATGCGGTCTTCCACCTGGCGGCGCTGGCCAGCGGCGGGGCGGAGGCCGATTTCGATCTCGGCATGGCCGTCAACCTGACCGGTACCATGAACCTGCTGGCTGCGATGCGGGACGATGCGCCGGGCAAGCGGGTGGTGTTCTCCAGCACCGTGGCGGCGTTCGGCGGCGCGATGCCGCCGGTCCTCACCGACGAGACGCCGTGCCGCCCGCAGGGATCCTACGGCAGCCAGAAGGCCATGTGCGAACTGCTGCTGAACGACTATCGCCGTCGCGGGTTCGTCGATGGCCGGGCAATGCGCCTGCCGACCGTCGTGGTGCGGGAAGGCGCCCCCAACACGGCGGCCTCCAGCTTCATGAGCAACATCATCCGCGAGCCCACCGCGGGCGAGGCGACGATCTGCCCGGTGCCGCCGGAAACAGCGATGTGGGTGCTGTCGCCGGACCGGGTGGTGGATGCGCTGATCCACGCGATGGAACTGGAACCTGCGGCATGGGAGCCGTTTTCGACGGTGAACCTGCCTGGCCTGACCGTTACGGTGCAGGAGGCGCTGGACGCGCTGGAGGCCGTGGCGGGTCCGGAAGCGCGTGCCCTGGTCAGCTTCGATGTCCAGGAAGACATCATGAAGCTGGTCCGCACCTGGCCTTTCGCCTTCGAAACGCCTCGGGCGCTTGCCATGGGATTCAATCCCGACGCCAATTTCCGCGAGATCGTCGAACAGCACCAGCGCGCGATGGGGCGGTAACCCAATGGTACCGGAACCCCCTCATCCGGCCCTTCGGGCCACCCTCTCCCCCCCAGGGGAGAAGGGAACCAAAAGCCCCTCTCCCCATGGGGGAGAGGGGTTGGGGTGAGCAACCGTCTTGTTATGCGACGCGGAGGAGCGGTGTTTCCGTGGTTGCGATTTGGGCCATGTGGTCACGCATGCGTGCATTGAGGATGACGACGATCTTG
>Ga0209782_1000029_pt1 | contig 77456 bp, 68 predicted proteins | sample WorMetmaBAHAMAS1_FD_187390 | JGI IMG/M metagenome (GOLD analysis project Ga0209782, IMG submission 187390) | Marine gutless worms symbiont microbial communities from Max Planck institute for Marine Microbiology, Germany - Inanidrilus... | ecosystem: Host-associated > Annelida > Digestive system...
GATCCCGGTCTTCGTCCTGGGCGGGGTGGTCGCGGGCATCTTCACGCCCACCGAAGCGGCGATCAGCGCAGTCGCCTGGGCATTGTTCCTCACATTCCTGGTCTACCGGGACGTGCCGTTGCGGCAACTGCCCGGGCACCTGACCCGGGCAACGGTCGCGTTTTCCGTGCCGCTGTTCACGGTCGCGGGCGCCGGCATCTTCGGCTGGCTGATCGCGTTCCTGAGCGCCGCGGACATGGTGGTCGCCTTCATCACCGCACAGACCGAAAACCCGGTCGGCATCATCCTGCTGTTGATCGGGTTCCTCCTGTTGATCGGCACGGTGCTCAACCCGATTTCGGCGGTTTTGATTTTCCTGCCCATCATCCAGGGCCTGGGCGACACCGCCGGCATGAACCCGGTCCATATGGGCGTGCTGACCACGATCGTGCTGTCGGTGGGCCTGATCACGCCGCCCTACGGCATCTGTCTTCTGATCGCCTCGCAGATCGGCAACGTACCGCTGGGCAAGGCGATGCTGGCGGTAACGCCGATCGTCGCCTTGACGGTGCTGGTCGCCGTGCTGTCGATCTTCTTCCCGGACATCGTCCTGGGGCTTCCGAAATTCGCCTTTCCCAACCTGTTCGCAAACTGAGGAACCACGCATATGGCACATGTTCAGCCCAAAGGATCGTTCGTCGCACTGGTGACGCCCATGAACGAGGACGGTTCGATCGACCTGGAGGGTTTCCGGTCGCTGTTGCAGTTTCACGAGGAAAACGGCACCGAGGCGGTGCTGATCATGGGATCGACCGGCGAGGTCTCGATGCTGTCGCCGGACGAAAAACGCACGATCATCTCCGAGACCGCCAAGATGAAGCCGGGCCGGATGCTGATGTATTACGGCTGCACCGGCAACAACACCGAAACCACCATCGAGATGGTCCGCTACGCCAAGGGCGAGGGGGCCGACGGCGCCATCATCGCCGCGCCTTCCTACATCTGCGCCTCGAACGCCGACATCACCGACTACGTGGAAGAGGTCTGCGACGCCGTCGACCTGCCGATCGGCTTTTACAACAACCCGCCGCGGGTGAAGACGGACCTGCACTGGGACGACCTTCTGAAGCTGGCCAAACACCCGAACATGGTGGTGCTGAAGGAAAGCACCACGCGGGTCGGCCAGGTCGCCCAGATGTGCGCGGCCAAGCCCGACATCGCGATCATGTGCTGCTGTTCGCCCAACTTGGGCCTGGTGGTGCCGACCATGTCCCTGGGCGGCCACGGCACGGCCAACATGACCGGCAACGTCATCCCGCGCGCCTTCGCGACGATCTCAAAGCCCTGGGAGACGCCGGAGGACGCCGCCAACTTCCGCGATGCCTATCTCACCAACTTGGACATGCTGCATTTCGCCTATTCGGCGATCAATCCGGTCGCGGTCAAAAGCCTGATGCAGGCGCTGGGCATGCCGTCGGGGCCGCTGCGCAAGCCGCTCAAGCCGCTGGAGGGCGAGGTGCTGCAAAAGGGCATCGACATCGCCGCCCGCCTGGGGCTCGACAAGGCCTATGGCTACAAGCTGGGCGGCAGGGCGAAGGCCGCCTGACCCATGGACCGCTGCGTGACCCTGATTACCGGCGCGTCGAGCGGCATCGGCGCCGCCACGGCGCGCCGGCTGGCCGGACCGGGCCAGGCCTTGGTGCTGCACGCGCGCGGCGGCGTCGACGGGGCGAAGATCTCCGCCCTGGAGGCGGTCGCCGAAGAGGTCCGGGACGCCGGGGCCGAGGCCGAGGTCGTCGTCGCCGACCTCGCCCGGCCGGGCACCGCGCCAACACTTGTGGAGGCGGCGGTGACACGGTTCGACGGACTGGACCGGATCGTTTCCAATGCCGGTTTCGCGCTGGCCAAGCCGGTCGGCGAGATGACGCGGGCCGACCTCGACACGTCCTTCGAAGTCATCGCCGCCGCCTTCGCCGAGCTGGTCACCGCGGCACTGCCGCATCTGAAAGCCGCGCGCGCGGGCCGGGTCGTCGCCGTGTCGTCCTTCGTGGTCGACCAGGTCCCGGGCGGGCGCCTGTTCCCGGCGACCGCGGCGGCAAAGGGGGCAATGGAGGCGCTCGCCCGCAGCTTCGCGGTCCAGGCGGCGCCCGACGGCATCACCGTCAACTGCGTCGCCCCCGGTTTCACCCGCAAGGAACAGACCGGCCACTCGGCGCTGTCGAACGAGGCCTGGAAGGCCGCCGCGGCACTGGCGCCGGACGGCCGCCTTGCCGAACCGTCCGACATTGCCGCCGCCATCGCCTTTTTCCTCAGCGACGAGGCGTCCCACATCACCGGCCAGATACTGCGCGTGGATGGCGGGTTGTCCCTGATCTGAAGGAGGCTCACATGCCGATCGTTCGCGTCAGCATCGCTGCGGGCCGCAGCAGCGAAAAGAAGCAGGCCATGGCCAAGGAGATCACCGAGACCGTTGCGCGCCATTGCGACGTACATCCCGAGCACGTCTATGTGCTGTTCGAGGATCTCGATCCCGACGACTGGACAGTCGGCGGCGACACCATCACCGAGCGCCGGCGAAAACGCGGCGAGCTTTGACCGGGCAGGCACCACGTGGCAGCTAGACCGGTCAGCCTCTGCCACTGGGGCGCGTTCGAGGCGGAGGTCGAAAACGGCCGCCTGATCGCTGCCCGTCCCTGGCCCGGCGGCGGTGCCGATGCGGCGATGATCGGCGCCTGGCCGCAGCTCGTCCATTCCGACAGACGCGTCGTCCGGCCGCACGTGCGCGAAGGCTGGCTGAAGCACCGGCACCGATCCGACGGGTCAGCGCGTGGCAGCGACGCCATGATCCCGGTCGGCTGGGACGAGGCGCTGGACCTGGTCGCGGCCGAACTGGAACGCGTCCGCGAGATGCACGGGTTACCGTCGCTGTTCGCCGGTTCCTACGGCTGGTCCAGCGCCGGCCGGTTCCACCATGCGCGCAGCCAGGTCCGCCGCTTCTTTGGCGCCTTCGGCGGCTTTTGCGACCAGATCGGCAATTACAGCTGGGGTGCGGCGCATGTGCTGCTGCCCCATGCGCTGGGCGACCACGACGCCGTTGCCAGCGCGGCAACAGGCTGGGACAGCATCATCGGCAACACCGACACGCTGGTGGCCTTCGGCGGCCTCAACCCCAAGAACTGGCACGTGACCTCCGGCGGCGCCGGGTTCCATCACATGCCCGACCACATCCGTGCAGCGCGCGACCGCGGCACCCGCTTCGTCGTCGTCAGCCCGCTGGACGACGACATCCCGACCGGCTCGGACGCGGACTGGATCGCGCCGCGGCCCGGCTCGGACACGGCGATCCTGCTGGGCCTGTGCCACGCCATGCTGGAACGCGGCCGCGCCGACGAGGCGTTCCTCGCCCGGCACTGCAGCGGAACCGAAACCTTTTTCGCCTACCTCCGCGGCGACGCCGACGGCCGACCCAATGACCTTGCCTGGGCCGCAGACCTGGCCGACGTGCCGCTGGAAACGCTGAACCTCCTTGCCGACCGCATCGCGAAAGGCCGGGTCATGCTGACCGCGACCTGGTCGCTGCAGCGGGCAGAACACGGCGAGCAGCCCTACTGGGCGCTGATCGCGCTGGCCGCCATGCTGGGGCAGATCGGCCTGCCGGGCGGCGGCTTCAGTTTCGGCTATGGCTCGATGAATGCGGTCGGAGAGCGTGCGCGCCGGGACCTGGTGCCGGAACTGCCGAAGTTGGACAATCCCGGCGGCACCGCCATTCCCGTTGCCCGCATTGCAGACATGCTGGAATTCCCCGGCCGGACCATTGCCTTCAACGGGCGGACCGTCACCTATCCGGACACGAAACTGATCTACTGGGCCGGCGGCAACCCCTATCACCACGCCCAGGACCTGTTCCGGCTGGAACGCCTGTGGGCGCGGCCGGAGACGATCATCGTCAACGAGCAGTTCTGGACCGCCACCGCGCGCCGTGCCGACATCGTGCTGCCGGCGACGACCAGCGCCGAACGGTCGGACATCGGCGGCTCGTCGCGCGATCCGCATGTCTTCTATATGCCGCGCTTGGTGCCGCCGGTCGGCCAGGCCCGGGACGACTTCGCGATCTTCTCGGATCTGGCTGCACGGGTCGGGTGCGAAGCGGTCTTTACCGAAGACCGAACCGAAGAAGACTGGCTGCGCCATCTCTGGGCCGGGACGCAGCAAGCGGCGGGCGCGCAGGACATCGCCGCACCCGACTTCGATACCCTGGTTGCCGAAAACGTCTGGCGGGTGCCGCAGCCCGAACGACCCGAGGTCTATCTGGAGGACTTCCGGAACGATCCCGATGGGCATGCCCTGAAAACGCCGTCGGGCCGGATCGAACTTGCCTCCGAACGGATCGCGTCCTTCGGATACGACGACATGCCGGGACACCCGGCCTGGCTGGCACAGCAGGAATGGCTGGGCACGGCACCGGAGGGGGCGCTGGCGCTGCTGACCCGCCAACCGGCGCGATTCCTGCACAGCCAGCTCGCCCAGACAAGGCTCGCCGGCACCGGCGCGCCGCCCGCGGTCCTCATGAGCCCGGCCGACGCGACGGCGCGCGGCCTTGCGGACGGCGACGAGGTCCGCGTCTCCTCTCCGCGCGGTGCCTGCCTTGCCACGCTGGCCGTCTCGGAAGGGTGCCGCCCCGGCGTCGTAGCAATGGAGACCGGGCCGTGGTTCGTTGGCGACGCGGACGGGGGGCTCGACTCCGGCGGCAACCCCAACGCCGTCACCGCGGACAGGCCCACCTCGCAGCTCGCCCAGGCCTGCGCGGCACAGTCGTGCCTGGTGAGGATCGAAGCGACGGTGCGGTAGGGCCTCTCCCCGCCACTGAACGGTGGACTTGGCGCATGATTGGGCCTACTCCGGCAATGCGGAACGACCGGGAACAGGCAAGACCGGTCGCTACCGACGCAAGGAGGGACGATGCTGAACAGTATTCTCGTCGCGGTCAACGGGACGGCGCCCAGCGCGGCGGCGCAGGCCCTGTCGCTCGACCTTTGCCGGCGCCTGGACGCCGAGATCGCCGGCATCGCGGTTCTGGACCGGCCCTGGATCACCGCGCCCCAGGGCGGTTCCGATTGGCGCGTCCCACTACAAATACGCACGCGACCATGCGCTGATCCAGCGCTTCGAAGGCGAGATCGATGCCCAGTTGAAGGCGTTCAAGGACCGGTGCCTTAAGGCCGGCGTGCCCTTTTCCGTGGCGGAGTGGGAAGGCGATCCAGCCGAGCGCATCGAAGTCGAGTCTGAGGCCCACGACCTGATCGTCGTCGGCAAGGACACCTCGTTTCATTTCGAGTTGGCCGACGAGGATTCCGATACCGTGAAACGCCTCGCCCGGGACGATCCCAGGCCCCTGATCGTGACACCCGAAGACCTGCCGACGTCCGGCAGGATCCTGGTGGCCTGCGACGGCAGCACTGCCGTCTCCCGGTCGATGCATATGTTTGCCCTGTTAGGGCTGGCCGAAGGCGCCACGGTGGAGGTCCTCACCGTGACCGAAGATGCGGCGGAGGACGCCCGGCGGCGCGCGGCCCAGGCCGCCAAGGTGTTTGCGAACCACGCGGTGGAGGCCACGGTGACGGTGGTCGAATCCGAGGACCACCCAGCAGACATCTTGATCGAACGGGCCGCGGACGCGGCGATGCTGGTGATGGGCGCCTTCGGGCGCCGCCAGTTGCGCGACGTCTTCTTCGGCTCCTGCACGACGCGGCTGCTGGCGGCCTGTCCGGTGCCGCTGTTCATCCACCACTGACCGCGGCGGGCGCGATGCGGGTTTTGAGTTTCCTCCTGTTCGTCATGGTTGCCGGCCCCGCGTCCGCGGCGGAGCTTCTGACGGTCAAGGTCGCGGAGGACGTCTATGCGCTGGTGGGCGAGAAGGCGCAGCGTTCGCCCACGAACCTTGCCAACAACGCGACCTTCGGTGTCGTCGTGCCCCCCGACGGCGTGGTGTTGATCGATCCGGGCGGAAGCTGGAACGGCGCGGCCGCCATTGATGCCGCGATCCGCGCATTGACGGACATGCCGGTCCGCGTCGTGCTGAACACCGGCGGCCAGGATCACCGTTGGCTTGGCAACGGGTACTGGCGCGAACGGGGTGCGCGCATTGTCGCCGCGGCCGCAGCCGTCGAAGACCAGCGCGAGCGGGCGTCGATACAACTAACGGCCCTCTCGCAGTTCTTGCGCGAGGCACTTGCCGGAACCGAGCCAGTGTTTGCGTCCGAAACCTTCGACGAAGCAACGGCCTTCTCAATCGGCAGCGTGCCCTTCGAATTCGTCCACGCCGGCCCCGCCCACACACCGGGGGACAGCTTCGTCTGGCTGCCCGACCGGCAGATCATTTTCACCGGCGACATCGTCTATGTGTAGCGCATTCTCGGAGTCCTGGAGGTCTCCCATTCGGGCACCTGGATCGGGGCGTTCGAAGCAGTGGCGGAACGCGAACCGGTCCATGTGGTTCCGGGCCACGGCGCACCGACGACCCTGGAACGCGCCCGCGCCGACACCTACGACTATCTCGTCAACCTGCGCACGCAGATGCGACAGCACATCGACGACGGGGGTGACATGATCGGCGCGGTCGAGGTCGACCAGTCGGCCTTTGGTCACCTGGAGCAGTTCGATGCCCTGGCGCGCAGGAATGCGCAGCAGGTGTTCGCAGAAATGGAGTGGGAATGAAGGCGCGACTTCCCATGCACTGTTTCTGGCTCTTGCTCTTCGTCGCCCAGATGGCCGTCACGACAGCACATGCCGGATCGCGGGACTGCACCGAATGGGAAGCGGTCTATGTCAGCCACCCTGATGAGGAGGGCGGGCGTGTCACTGCGGCCTTCGGCGCGGCTGAAGGGACGGCGCCCCAACCTTTCACCCTGGCCGGGGTCGACGCAGCCGGCACGGTCCTGTGGGAGATGCGCACAATCGCCTGGTGCTTCCTGGGGGCCGGCGGCTGTTTCATGGATCTCAAGATGACGGACGGAACCGCGGTCTCGGAAGACACCGAGAACCCGGTGCGGCTCGTCTTTGCAGCATCGTCCAAGACCGATCCTTCCGCCACGCCCGATATTCTGGTCGTGGCCGGCCTGAGCACGGAATTACTGAATGCACAGCGCGGTGCCGGCCCGCTGTCTCCGGCGGTGACGTGGTTATCGGGGGTCGAGGACGTGGTCGTGCCGCCGGAGGTGTACTACTTCGAGCGTTGCAGCAGCCGCTGAGGCCATCGTCGTTCCGGCGCGCTCTTTCCTTGCAAGCGTACGCGCCATGTCTAAAGTCCCATCAGCGCCGGGGAGGGCGCGGACATGCAGACGCTTGAACTGACGGGCGGCGCATTTCAGGCCGCCGACACCCGCGCGGCCGTCGGGCCGGAATGGCGCTCCCTGCCCTATTCGCTGCGCGTCGTCGCCGAAAACACGCTGCGGCAGGATCCGGACGGCACGTCCGTCGCGGCCGTCGCGCGCCGCCGGGGCGACGCGGTGCCGTTCCGCCCGGGCCGGCTCTTGCTGCAGGACATGCTGGGCCTGCCGCTTTTGGTGGACCTCATGGCCATGCGCTCGGCCGTGGGCGATGCCGGAGGCGACCCCACCAGGATCGACATGACGCTGCCGGTGGACCTGGTCATCGATCATTCGATGACCATCAACCACTGGGCCTAGAAACTGGCCCTGCCGAAAAACCTGGCGCGGGAGTTCGAAGTCAACCGCGAGCGCTTCGCCTTCATCAAGGCCTGCGAGGCGCGGGTTCCCAACCTGCGGGTGGTTCCGCCGGGCGGCGGCATCATGCACCAGGTCAACCTGGAATATCTGGGACAATGCGTTCGCCGCGACAGCGACGGCTCCACTTTGCTGGTGCCGGACACCTGCCTGGGCATGGACAGCCACACGCCGATGATCAACGCGCTGGGGGTTCTGGGATGGGGGATCGGCGGCCTGGAGGCAGAGGCGATCATGTTCGGCGAGGCGGCGACCGTCAACGTGCCGCGCGTGATCGGACTGGAGATCACCGGCCGGCTGGACGGTGATCTGATGGCGACGGACGTCGCGCTGACCGTTGCGGAGAAACTGCGGGCGTTGGGCGTGGTCGACTGTTTCGTCGAGCTGTTCGGACCCGGCTATGACAGCCTCTCCGTTCCGGACCGGGGCACGATCGCGAACATGGCACCGGAATACGGCGCGACCAGCGTCTTCTGTCCGGTCGACCGTAACACCGTCCGTTATCTGAAGGAGACCGGACGGCCCGCGGACCATGTGGCGTTTGTGGAGGAGTACTGCCGCGCCCAGGGCCTCTGGGCCGAGACGCCGGATGACGCCATCGCCTACGACGCGGTGGTCACCCTGGACCTGGGAGCGGTCGCACGGTCCGTCGCCGGGCCCAGCCGGCCCGAGCAGCGTATCGATCTTGCCGCCGCCGCAACGACGCTTGGCCGCGAGGAGGAAACCGCGGACGCCCGGCGGGCGCCAGTGGCCGGCCGCGGTCACACGATTGGCGACGGTGACGTCATCATCGCGGCGATTACCAGCTGCACGAACACGGCAAACCCGCGCCACATCGTCACCGCCGGCCTGCTTGCGCGCAATGCGGTCGCGCGCGGCCTCAAGACGCCGCCGCACGTGAAGACATCGCTGGCACCCGGATCGCGCGTGGTCGCCCGGTACCTGGAGGAGAGCGGATTGCAGGAACCGCTGGATGCGCTGGGGTTCCAGATCGCGGCCTTTTCCTGTTCCACCTGCAATGGCATGTCCGGCCCGCTGGCGCCCGAGCACGAACAGGCGATCAGGAAGAACGACCTGCACTGCGTCGCGGTCCTTTCCGGCAACCGCAATTTCGCCGGCCGCATTCATCCGCTGGCCAGCCGGAACGTGCTGGCCTCGCCGCCGCTGGTGGTCGCCTACGCGCTCGCCGGCGCCATCCTGAGGGACATTACATCCGAGCCGCTGCGGCGGGATCCCGACGGCAACCCGGTCACACTCGCCGAGCTGTGGCCCGACGCGGAAGAGGTGGACAGGGTGATGCTGGATTGCCTGTCGCCCGATCAGTTCGTCGCCAACTATGACGGGATCTCGACGGTCTCGGACGGCTGGAACGCGCTGGAGGTGGATGCCGGCACCTACACCTGGCCCGAATCGACCTACATCACCTGGCCCCGCTATCTCACCGGGCCGGGGGACACGGCCGGGCCTGCTCGCACGCTGACGGGGCTCCGGCCGCTGGCAATCCTGGGCGATTCAATCACCACCGATCACATTTCCCCGTCCGGCGCCATCGTCGACACATCCGCCGCCGGACAGTTCCTGATTTCCCGCGGCGTACCGCCCGCGGACTTCAACTCCTTCGGGACCCGGCGCGGATCGTCGGACGTCATCGTGCGGTCCACCTTCGCGAACGTCCGGCTGGCGAACGAAATGACGCCCGGCAAGGAAGGCCCGTGGACACGGCTGGAACCCGACGGCCGCACCGTGCCGATGTTCGAGGCGATCGAGGCCTACCGGGAACGCGGCCAGGACCTGGTCGTCATCGCCGGCCGGGAATACGGCTGCGGCTCGTCCCGCGACACGGCGGCCAAGGCGCCGTGGCTTGCCGGGGTGCGCGCGGTGATCGTGGAGAGTTTCGAGCGCATTCACCGCTCCAACCTGGTGAACATGGGGATCGCCCCGCTGCAGTTCCCGGACGGCGTCACCCGCCACACGCTGAGCCTCGACGGGACGGAAACCTACGACATCGCCCTGTCGGACGATCTTGCCGCAGCGACTCTGACCGTTCACCGCAAGAACGGCCTGCAGGAGACCGTGCCGCTGGACCTACGCCTTTATAACGAGGCCGAGCGGGAGACCTTCCGTCAAGGCGGGCTGCTGCCGCGGGCGTTTCGCGCCTTCGTGTCGGAGGCTGCCTGACCATGACTGCAAGACTGCCGGCCGTCTTCATCCGGGGCGGAACGTCGAAGGGCGTGTTCTTCAAAGGCGAGGACCTGCCGGCGGACAGAGCTGTCCGGGACCGCATCTTCCTGCACGTCCTCGGCAGCCCCGACCCCTACGGCCGCCAGCTCGACGGCATGGGGGGGGCGGCCTCTCGTCGCTCTCCAAGGTCGTGATCGTCGAGCCGTCGACGCGCGACGATGCGGATGTGGACTACACCTTTGTTCAGATCGCCGTGGGCGAACCGGTTGCAGACTACGGCGCGATGTGCGGCGACCTGTCTTCCGCGGTCGGGCCATTCGCGGTCGACGAGGGTTTGGTTCGGGTCGATGACGGTCAGGCAACCGTGCGCGTCTACAACACCAACACCGACAAGCTATACCGGGCCACCTTTGCCGGCCGCAACGGCCGCGCCATCGAAGCGGGCGATTTCGAGATCCCTGGTGTTTCGGGCACGGGCGCGAAGATCAAGCTGGACTATCTGGACCCGGGCGGTGCGGCAACGGGTTCCCTGCTGCCCACCGGCAGAGCCGTCGACAGGCTGGACGTGCCGGACGTCGGGCCGATCGAGGCGTCCCTGGTAGACGCGTCCAATCCGGTCGCATTCGTCCGGGCGTCCGACTTGAGCCGCACGGGCCTGGAGGCGCCGGCGGCACTCGATGCCGACACGGAACTGATGGCGCGGCTGGACGCGGTGCGCCGCACGGCCGCGGTGGCCATGGGCCTGTCGAACCGGCCCGAAGACGCCCTGCTGTCCACGCCGAAGATTGCGATGGTTGCCCCGCCGGGGGACTATACGGCCCTGGACGGCCGGTCCTACACGGCCGACGCCCACGACATCGCCGTGCGGCTGGTCTCGATGGGAAATGTCCACCGCGCGGTCGCGCTGACCGGCGCCATGTGCCTGGCCACGGCGGTGCGCGTTCCCGACAGCATTCCCCATGCGCTCGCCCGGCCGTCGGAGACGACCCTGATCGGCAATCCGTCCGGCCTGCTGCCGGTCGCGGCCGAAGCGGTGATTGGCGCAGACGGCAGCGCGCAGGCGCTGAGCGCCACGACCTACCGCACCCAGAGGCGGGTGATGGAAGGCGCTGTCCTGTTTCCGGAGGCATTGCTGAAAAGCGCGGCCTGAGTACTTGGCGCTGTGCTTTCGGGACGGAATTCAATCCATGCGGGCATTTCAGGGGCCGCGGTTTTTCGCGCCTCCGCCCTGTACATTCGACGGCGGCGAAATATCATGCTACGCACGTCGTTTCGTGACGATCAGAATAACGAACCATGTCAGTAAGGGAGGCAACCAGATGACATTAAACGGTATTACCAGAAGGGTCGCGCTCGCCGCCATTGCGGCGGCCGGGGTCGGCTTTGCCGCGCCGGCCTTCGCGGACAGCCATAAGGTCGAGGAGATCCACTTCCTGATCCCCGGCGGCGGCGGCTGGGACGGCACCGCCCGCGGCACGGGCGAGGCGCTGACCAAGTCCGGCCTGGTGGGCTCGGCATCTTACGAGAACATGTCCGGCGGTGGCGGCGGCAAGGCGATCGGCTATCTGATCGAAAATGCCGAGTCCCAGCACGGCACGCTGATGGTTAATCCCACACCGATCGTGATCCGGTCGCTGACCAAGGTGTTTCCGCAGAACTTCCGCGACCTGACCTTAATCGCCGGCACGATCGGCGACTATGCGGCCTTCGTGGTCCACAAGGACAGCGACCTCAACAGCTTCACCGACCTGGTGGCCGCCTACAAGGCGAACCCGCGCGATGTGGCAATCGGCGGCGGCTCGGTTCCGGGCGGCATGGATCACCTGGTCGCCGCGATGGCGATGGAAGCCGCGGGCGAAGACCCCACCAAGGTCAAGTACATCCCCTATGACGCCGGCGGCAAGGCCATGGCGGCGCTGTTGTCCGGTGAAATCAAGGCGCTGTCGACCGGCTTCTCCGAAGCCGTCACCATGGCGCAGGCCGGAGAGGTCAAGATCATCGGCGTCACCTCGGGCGAGCGCGTCTCGGCCTTCGCCGATGCGCCGACCCTGAAGGAACAGGGCATCAATGCCGAGTTCGTCAACTGGCGCGGCTTCTTCGCGGCCCCCGGTCTGCCGGAGGACAAGGCCAACGCCTACCGCGACGTGCTGGCAACCATGTACGACACGCCCGAGTGGGAAGAGGTCCGGGCCCGCAACGGCTGGGTCAGCATCCACAATTCCGGCGATGAATTCCGGGTCTTCCTGGAAGGCCAGGGAAAGCAGATCGGCGATCTCATGAAGAAGCTTGGCTTCCTTTGATCGCAGGCTTTGAAACCGGGGCGCATTGTCGCCCCGGTTTTTCTTTTGCATGACACGCGGGGGGACGGTCGTCATGGCATTGGACAAATGGATCGCGGCTTTTTTCTCGTGGGCTCTGTAGTCTACGGCTACGCCGCCTTCACCTATCCGCTGCTGCCGTTCGAACGGAACATGCCGTTCCTTCCGAACACGCTGCCCATGGTGCTCAGCGTGCTGGCGGGATTGCTCTCGCTGGTGGTCCTCCTGTCGCCGAGAGGCGAACCCGACAAGGAGGGCGACGTTCTCGGCACCATCGATCTTAAGAAATTCGCGGAATACAAGGTCGGACAGGCATTGATGCTGATCGGTGCGATGATCCTCTACGCCCTGGCACTGCGTCCGATCGGCTTCATCACGGCGACAACCCTGTTTCTGGCCGGGACAGGCTGGATCCTGGGCGAACGCAAGTATCACATCATGATCCCCGTGGCGCTGGCCGGCGCCTTTTTCGTCTGGTACCTGGTCCAGGAAGCGCTCGGTATCTTTCTGCGCCCGTTGCCCTGGTTCATGACTTGAGGAGGCGCGGTCATGCTTGAAGGAATCCTCTCCGGCATCACGACAGCGCTTTCGTTCCAGAACCTGATCATGGTGGTGGCGGGCTGCCTGTTGGGTACTTTCATCGGCATGCTGCCGGGCCTGGGCCCGATGTCGATCATCGCCATCATGATCCCGGTCGCGATCAAGATCGGCGACCCGTCCGCCGCGTTGATCCTGCTGGCGGGCGTCTATTACGGGGCGATCTTCGGCGGATCCACTTCGTCCATCCTGATCAACGCCCCAGGCGTGGCCGGCACCGTCGCGACCTCGTTTGACGGCTATCCCATGGCGCGCCAGGGCAAGGCGGGCAAAGCGCTGACCGTTGCCGCGATTTCATCCTTCGCCGGCGGCACCATTGGCGCCATCCTGCTGATGGGCTTTGCGCCGGCGCTGTCGACCGTGGCTCTGTTGTTCCATTCGGCTGAGTATTTCGCCCTGATGGTCGTGGGCCTGTCGGCCATCGCGGCCTTCGCCGGAACCGGCAAGGTCGCCAAGGCCCTGCTGATGACCGTGATCGGGCTGATCCTGGCGACCGTGGGCGAGTCTGCTCTGTTCAACGCGCCGCGGTTCACGATGGGGGTGATGGACCTGCAGTCGGGCTTCAGTTTCATCACGCTCGCCATGGCGCTGTTCGCCCTGCCCGAGGCGCTGTACCTGGTGCTGGACCCGAAACGCGGCGCGACCAAGGAAAGCGGCGAGATCAAGGAACTGCGGATCACCAAGGAGGAAGCCAAGGCCATCACGCCGGTGATCGGCAGGCAATCGATCCAGGGTTTCCTGATCGGAGTCATGCCCTGCGCCGGCGCCACGATCGCCTCGTTCCTGGGCTATGCCGTCGAACGCAACATCGCCAAGGGCGAAGAACAGGATGAGTTCGGCAAGGGCTCGATCAAGGGTCTTTCGGCCCCCGAGACCGCCAACAACGCGGCCTGCACCGGCTCCTTCGTGCCGCTGTTGACGCTGGGCATTCCCGGTTCTGGCACCACCGCCATTCTCCTGGGTGCCCTGATCGCGCTCAACGTGCAGCCGGGCCCGCGGCTGATGGTCGACAATCCGTCGATCTTCTGGGCTGTGATCATCTCGATGTATATCGGCAACGTGGTGCTCTTGATCCTGAACCGGCCGCTGATCCCCTATATCGCCAAGCTGCTGGCGATCCCGCGCAACTACCTGATCCCGTTCATCCTGTTCTTCACGATGATCGGCGCCTATATCGGCCAGAACAACGCCACCGAGCTGTTGATCCTGGTCGGGCTCGGCGTCTTCGCCACGGTCATGCGGTTCGCCGACTATCCGCTGGCGCCGCTGCTGATTGGGTTCATCCTGGGCGGCATGCTGGAGAACAACTTCGCCCGCGCCGTGAACCTGACCGACGGCGTCGCCTTCATGTGGGAACGGCCGATGACCGCCGTGCTGCTGGTGATCGGGCTGACGCTGATCTTCCTGCCGGCCTATCGGCGCCGGCGGGCGCGGATGCTGCAGAAGGGCGTCGCGCAAGGAGACTGAACGGCCTGATCCGCGGCCCTCAGGCCGGGGCAGCTACGGGGTCATCCTGTGCCTGCGGCGATGCTTCAACGTGCGCGCCCAAAACGCCAAGCTCCTCCACCCGGTGGCAGGCGGCGAAATGGTCCTCGCCAGCCATCTCGTGTCGCCGCAACGCGGGCACCTCGGTCTTGCACCGGTCCGTCGCATAACGGCACCGGGGATGGAACGGGCAACCGCCGGGCGGGTTGACTGGGCTGGGCACGTCACCCTGCAGGACGATGCGGTCCGTCTTCTTGTCCAGGTCGGCGACGGGAATGGCCAACAACAACGCCTGGGTATAGGGGTGCAGCGTCTTGGCGTAGACGTCCTCCGCATTCGCAAGTTCAACGATTCGGCCGAGATACATCACCGCGATCCGGTCGCAGATGTATTCCGTAACGCTGAGATCGTGGGTAATGAAGATGTAGGTGAGGTTTCGTATTTCCTTCAGCTCCATCAACAGCTTCAGAACTTGTGCCTGCACCGAGACGTCCAGGGCGCTGACCGGTTCGTCGCAGACGATCAGCTCGGGTTCGATCGACAGCGCCCGGGCGATCCCGATGCGCTGGCGCTGGCCGCCGGAGAACTCGTTGGGATACCGGTCCATGTATTCCGGCTGCATGTTCACGGCCTGCAACAGATCGCCGATGATCCGGCGCCGTTCGGCCCGGGAGCGGACGCCGTATTTCTTCAGGGGGTCTTCCAGCGATCCGAAGATCGTGAAGGCGGGGTTCAGCGAGGAATACGGATCCTGGAAAACGATCTGCAGCTTCTTGCGGTAGGGGACCAGCTCGTCGTCCGAGAGACTCCTCAGCTCGACCGGACCATCTGTGTCGAAGAACGTGATCGTTCCGTCCGTCGGACGCACCAGCTGTAGCAACGATTTGCCGAGCGTGGTCTTGCCGCAGCCGCTCTCGCCGACCAACCCGAGCACCTCGCCGCGGCGCACGTCGAGATCCACGCCGTCCACCGCCTTGACCTGGGCCACCGTCCGTTTGAAGACCCCTTGTTTGACCGGAAAGTGGGTTCTGACGTTCCGCAGTTGCAGAATGGCTTCCGCCGCCTCAGGCATCGCCCGTGACTTTCTGGTGATGCCAGCACATGACCCGGTGGCTGGGGCTGATGAATTCCTCCTCGGGCATGGACGCGCACGCCTCGGTCGCATAGTCGCAGCGCGGCGCGAACTGGCAGCCGACGGGCCGATCGTAGGGGTCGGGGGTCGAGCCTCGGATCGGTTGGATGTCTTGGTCTTTGCCGCGCCCCAGAACCGGGATCGATTTTAACAGGGCGCGCGTGTAGGGATGGCGCGGGCGGCGCAGGACCTCGTCCACGGTGCCGGCTTCGACGATCTTGCCCATATACATGACCGCCACTTCGTCCGCGAGTTCGGCGACCACGCCCATGTCGTGGGTGATCAGGATGATGGCCGTGTTGTGCTCGCGCCTCAGTCGATCCATCAGTTCGAAGATCTGGGCCTGGATGGTCACGTCAAGCGCGGTGGTCGGTTCGTCTGCAATCAGGATCTTCGGGTTGCAGGCCATCGCCATCGCGATCATCGCGCGCTGGCGCATGCCGCCTGAGAAATTGTGCGGGTACTCGCCCACGCGGGTCTCCGGCAACGGGATACCCATGTTCCTGAGAAGGTCCACGCACTTGTCGCCGATCGCCTTGCGGCTCAGCTTGGTGTGGTAGATCAGGTTTTCGGCGATCTGGAACCCGATGGTGTAAACCGGGTTCAGTGCGGTCATGGGGTCCTGAAAGATCATCGCGATCTCCGCGCCGCGGATGTCGCGCATGGTCTTGCCGTTTCGCTCCAACCGGTCGATACGGACTTCGCCCTTCTCGGCGAAGTAGGTGATCTCGCCTTCCTCGATGCGCGACAGCGTCGGCAAGAGCTGCATGATGGCGGACGCCGTGACCGACTTGCCGCAACCGCTCTCTCCCACGATGCACAACGTCTTGCCGCGTTTGACGTCGAAGGACACGCCGTCGACCGCTTTGTTGCAGCGCCTGTTGGAGTAGATGTAGGTCTTGACGCCCTTGACGCTGAGCGCGAGATCTTCTGCCATCGCGCCTACCCCTGCTGCGACGGATCGGTGGAATCCCGCAGCCCGTCGCCGATGAAGTTCACGGCCAGCACGAACAGCGAGATCACGCCGCCGGCCGGCAGCCAGATCCACCAGTTGTTCTGCAGCACACGCATGTCCTGCGCGGCATTCAGAATGTTACCCCAGGTGGGAATCTGGAGAGGAACGCCGAGGCCCAGGAAGCTCAGGCCCGCTTCGGCCAGAATGAACATTGCCGTGGTCAGCGTGATATTGACCATGATGGGACCCAGCGCATTGGGCAGCATGTGCTTGTAGCAGATCCGTGCGGTGCTCACGCCGAAGCTCTGGAGCGCCTGGACGTACTCCTCCTCCCGGATCGACAGCATGCGCGCGCGTGCCATCCTGTACATCGGGCCCCAGCCGGTAACGATGAAGATGATGATCAGATTGAACAGGCTCTGTCCCGTGATCGACACCAGCAGCAGGACCAGAATGATCTGCGGGAACGACATGTAAATCTCGGACACCCGGAGCGCGATGACGTCGATCCACCCGCCTTTGTATCCGGTGTAGGCACCGATTCCGACGCCGATGACCGCGGCACACAAGGCGCTACCAAGGCCAACCAGGATCGAAATCCGTCCACCGTAAAGCACCCGTGCGAAGACATCGCGGCCGGTCTTGTCAGTGCCAAACCAGTGCTCGGCCGAGGGCGGTTGCAGCATCGCCCGCAAGTTGATCCGCAGTGGATCGTGATCGGTTATCAGTGGTGCGAATACCGAAGCGAAGAGAATCACCAGAAACAAAACCAGGCCGACGACCGCGAGCTGATTGCTCAACAGCTTGCGAAGCGCTCGACTGCCGATCTGCCTTTTGATCTTGCCGGCCTCTTCCCGGGCGCGGATGCGGTCGAAATCGCGGTCAAGTGCAGTGCTCGCCACGGCGGTCTCCCGTTTCTATTCCAGCCGGACGCGCGGATCGATCAGCGCGGTCAGCACGTCAATGATCAGGCTTGCCAGAAGCATGGCCAGCACGGAGAACAGCGCGATCATCATCACAAGCGGATAGTCCTGGCCGCGCACGGCCTGGACGAATTCGTTGCCCACTCCAGGCCACTGAAAGACCTGCTCGATAATGACCGAGCCGCCGATCAGCGTCGGCAGCCGGAAACCGATCAGCACGATGACCGGCGTGAGAGCGGTCCGGAAGCCGTGCATCAGGTTGACCCGCCATTCAGGCAGGCCCTTGGCCCGCGCGGTCCGAACGTACTCGCGCGACAACGCGTCCAGCATGGCCGCGCGCGAATAACGCATCACGCCCGCCGTCATCATCAGCGACAAGACCAGCGCCGGCAGAACGATATGCGGGAGGCGGTCCCAGAACGTCTCGTAGCCCGGCATCAACCGCCCGCCGACCGGAAACCATCCCAGTTGCAGCGAAAAGAAAGACAGCGCCACCAGACCGAAAAAGAACTCCGGGATCGACACGCCCAGCATTCCGGCAACCGTCAGAGTGCTGTCGGTGAGCGAGCCCTTCTTTAATGCGCTGATCGTGCCCAGGATGCAGCCGATGACGGTGGAGAAGAGGATCGCAGCCAGTGAAAGCTCGAGCGTCGCAGGCAAACGGTCAAGGAAGATCACGGCGATCTGGACGCCGCTCTCCATCGAATGGCCAAAGTTGCCTTGAAAGGCGCTCAGCAACCAGATCGAATAGGGCTCGATGAACGACTTGTTGAGCCCGAGGGCTTCGCGCATCTTCTCGAAGTCCTCTTTCGAAAGCTGGCTCGCGATGTCCGGGCTGATCAGATAAGAAACGGCGTCGCCGGGGGTCGCTTCCAGCCCCAGATAGACCAGGAAGCTGATCACCAGCAGCATGGGGATCATGACGAGAATGCGTCTGACGATGTACGTCAGCATGAGGACGACCCCCGATCCGACTCAACACGCGATAAAAAGGCGGCTGGTTGCTGCCGAATTCGACCGCAACCAGCCCGCCAAATCACGTCCGCCTATTCCTCGGGCTTTTTCGGGAAGGCGTTGATCCGCAGCGAACGGGTATAGGGGATGTCCGCGGCGATCACCCGCATGTGGTCCATGCCTTCCAGCGCCTGGATGTCGGCAACCGACTTCGTGAAGCCATAGTCCAGCCGGCCCGCCGCGGCGTTCTTCACTACGTTCGGGTCGTTATCCTCGCTGGGGAACGCCACGATCTCGTCGATCTTGGCGATGCCGCCATGATAGTTCTCGAACGGCACGAAACGTGCGAAGTCGTTCATCTGAACCTCGGCGACTTTGAAAGGCCCGGATCCGATCGGGTACTGCCAGAACGGGTGCTGCTGCAGCTCGACCGGGTTCACGCCCTCCAGCTTGTGCTTGGGCAGTGGCGGGAACTGGCTGAACGTGACCAGCATGTTCGGGTCCAGCACGGCGAACTTGAGCGTCAGCGCATTGCCATCGACGGAGATGCCGGAGATCGTTTCGGCATCGCCCTTGATGAACGCCTCGGCGCCTTCGATGGACTTGAACGTGTTGGTGAAGACACCGTTCAGCGACGACGATCCCAGGGCGGTGTGGATGGACCAGGACACATCCTCGGCCGTCAAAGGCGCACCGTCATGCCAGGTCAGCCCGTCCTTCAGCACGAACGTCACCGTCTTGCCGTCTTCGCTGACGTCGTAGCTCTGCGCAAGTTGCGGGCCTGTCGGCACCAGTGACCCGTCCGCGGTCATAAGACGGTCGAAGACGACCTTCGATGACATCTTCAAGCCCGGGTTGAGCCAGGGCTGCACGAAGAACTGGATCGGTCCCTTGTTGGTATAGAGGATCCGCTTGCCGTTCTCGTCAGGCTCGACCTCCCAGTTGACGATGTTCCAGTCGTAATTGAACTGGGCATTGCCGTACTGGCCGCCTTTACGGTCGACGCGCTTGCTTTCGAAGATGAACAGCTGTTGATAGTACAGCGGAATATCCGACAGCATCTCGCTTTCATAGCGCTGAAAGTCGGCGAACGCAGACTTCTGCTCGTCCAAGTTCGGCGTGCCGTTGATCCGCTGCAACAGCTCGTTCCTTGTCGCGTCCGTCGGCGTATAGGCGCTCTTGCCTTCGAGGTAGACGTTGTAATACTCGTGCAGCACAAGCGCCGCCTTGGCGCCATAGCAGATATCCCAGGTGACCGCGCTCGTGTTCGATTTCGGGTCGTCCGGGACGGTCGTCAGCTGACCGATGACGTCGCCTTCCAGCTTGCGGAACGTCATCTTCATGCCGACATCGGCGAGATAGGCCTGGATCGCGGTCATGAAGTCGACCGTCAGCTGGTAGCCATAACAATAGACCACGTCCAGCACCTGGTCCTTGTCCCAGTTCGCATCTTGCAAAAGCTCGCGGGCCTTTTCGGGATCATAGGTATAGGCATTGAGGCCCGGCGCCTTCCAGGCACCGTTGGGAATCATGGAATCGGCAACGATGGCCTTGCCCTCGAAAAGGGTGTCCACGACCGTGTCCATGTCGATCGCATAAGCAATCGCCTGGCGGACCCTTGGATCGGCCAGCTTGTTGTCCACGTCCGCATAGGATGCGGAGGCGGTCATCAGGACAGTGGCCGCCAAACCGGCCGCTTTCTTCACAAAAGTCATATCTGTTCCTCCCTCGTGCATTTGGTCACAGCGACGCTTCTTCTCGGCTCGAATGGCCGTTGGACTCCAGGGCACCCCGGAAATAAGACGCGTAGTTCCTTTCCAGATGCCGTTTCAGAATCCGATCAGCCTTGTCCGCATCCTTTTCCAGGATGGCATTGACGATCTGCTTGTGTTCCTCATTGCTTTGGCCCAGGTGTCGCGCCGCATCCGCCGGGATCCGGCGTTCCTTCATCAACCGTTCGACGAAGGCTTCGTGCAAGGCAACGAAGATAGGGTTGCCCGGCACCTCGGCGAGGACGCGGTGGAATTTCACATCTGCGCTTCGAAACTTCAGTGGGTTGTCCAGGTTTGCATCGCATTCCTCGATGGCTTCCACCATCCGGGCGACCTGGGCGTTGCTGGCATGGTCGACCGCATAGCGCAGCATTCCGGCTTCCATGAACAATCGCGCCTGCTCGAGATGGGCCTTGCCTTCGGTGCCGGCAAAGAAGAACCGTGCGGCCTCGGCCACGTTGGCCATCACACGCGCCAGCGTGGGCGTTGCCACCCGCGGCCGTTTGCCATGCGCGTGGTCGATCAGGCCCAAGGCCTGCAGGTTGGTCATCGCATTGCGGATGGTGTTGCGGCCGACCCCGAAGCGTTCACACAGATCTCGTTCCGAGGGCAGCATCTCGCCCTGCATCAAGACGCCCGCGTGGATTTCCGCGGCGAGCGACTCCGAAATCGTGGCGGCCGTTTCTTCAGCTGTCATGGCGCAACCGACTAGTCAGGCGACGAAGTTAGTAGACCAGATATCCCTTGTGTTGTCTAGTTTTGCTAATTTGGTCGACCAAATGAGTAACACCTTCTACCAAATGCCGGCACCAGGCTGGTCTTCCGGCCCAAGCGTCGCGGCTCAGTGGTCCAGCCCGACCTCCTGCAGCGCAGTGGAAACCCCGCGCAACTCGGCCATTCCCTTCAACCGACCGACCGCCGAATAACCAGGGTTGGTATCCCGCGCGAGGTCCGAAAGGATCTGGTGCCCATGGTCTGGGCGCATCGGAATCGTCGTCACGCTTTCTCCGGCGGCGCGGCGCCGCGCCTCTTCCTTCAGGAACGCCTGCAGCAGCCTGACCATATTGGTGTCACCACCCAAGTGTTCGTCTTCAACGAACGAACAGGGCACGGTTGCGGTGTCGCGCCTGACGTTCCGCAAATGGGCGAAGAAGACCCGGTCGCCCAGCCTCTCCGCCATTTCGGGCAGGTTGTTGTCGCCACGAGCGCCGAGCGAGCCGGCACAGAACAGCATACCGTTGGACGGGCTGTCGACGTCGTTGAACAGCGCGCGATAGTCCGCCTCGGTCGACATGATCCGCGGTAGTCCAAGGATCGAGAATGGCGGATCGTCCGGGTGACAGCAGAGTTTGACGCCTTCCTCTTCGGCCACGGGCGCCACCTCCGTCAGAAAATCGATGAAATGCCGGCGCAGGCAGTCGGCCTCGATGCTTCCGTAGGTTTCCAGGCGCTCCCAGAATTGGTCCAGCGTCCAGCTTTCCGCCGACCCGGGCAACCCGGCGATGATGTTGCGGGTCAACTGCGCCACTTGCTTGTCGTCCATCTCCGCAAAGCGGCGGTCTGCACCGTCCAGGATATCCCCTGGATAGTCCTCGCGACTCCCCGGGCGCTGGAGGATGTGGACGTCGAAGACCGCCAGTTCGACGAAGTCGAAGCGCAACGCCCGTCCGCCATGGTCCACTTCCCAATCGAGATCCGTCCGCGTCCAGTCGAGCACGGGCATGAAGTGGTAGGCCACTGTCCTGATGTTCTCGGCCGCGAGGTTGGTCAGGCTTTGTTTGTAGGCTTCCATATGATCGCGCCACGCGCCGGTCTGCGTCTTGATGTCTTCCGTGACCGGCACGCTTTCGACGACCTCCCAGCGCAGGCCGCTGTCCTCGCCCGAAGGCAGGCGGCTGACCTCCTCCTGGCGGCGCCTGATCTCATCACGGGACCAGACCTCGCCGGGTGGGATGTGATGAAGGGCTGTGACGATTGCTTCCGCGCCCGCCTGCCGCGCATCCGCAAGCGAGACCTTGTCCGATGGACCGAACCACCGCCATGTCTGACGCATAATCCTTCTCCCCGTCTATCGGTTCAGAATGAACATGTTTTCCTTGGTCGATTGTCGGAACAGCCGAAGCAGCCGACTGGCTAGGCAGGTGCTGCCTCAGGCCAGAATACCCCCGTCGATGATGTAGGGTTGCCCCGTCGCGAAATCCGCCAGGTCAGAAAGCAGAAGCACTGCAAAGACTGCGATCTCTTCCGGTTTGCCCAGGCGACCCATCGGCTGGCGGTCGACGAAATACTGCTGTGCCACATCGTAGCCGCCGAGTTGCTCGCCAAGCGCCCGCATGCGGCCCTGAAGCGACGGGGTGTCGGTCGTGCCCGGACAGATGGCATGGCAACGGATGCCCTGCGCCATATAGTCGACGGCCACGGACTTGGTCAGCCCTATCACGGCGGCCTTGCTGGCCCCATAGGCGGCGCGGAACTGGAATCCTTTGATCGACGACGCAATCGACGCGATGTTGACGATCGATCCGCCACCCGCTTCGATCATGCCGGGCAGAGCCGCGCGAATGATGAAGAAGATGCTGTCGACGTTGATCGCGAATGTGCGCCGCCACTCTTCGTCATCCGTTTCGCCGACCGTACCGTGGTGGACATACCCAGCCGCATTGACCAGCCCCGAAAACGGCGCCTCTCGGCGGAACAGGGATCGAATTGCGTCCTGGTCAGTCACATCCAGCCTTTCGGTCCGAATCCGACCTTCGGCCAGCCCGGCCAATGCGTCTTCGGCAACGTCCGTGGCCAGAACATCCGCTCCTGCCTCTGCCGCCAAGGTCGCGATCGAGCGGCCGATGCCGTTCGCGGCTCCGGTTATGAGAATGCGCTTCCCCGCAAGATCAATCATGACCTCTCCTCTTTGCTGGTGTGCGGGCGGTCGTATGGCCCTTGTCCCTAGCTGTTCGATCATACACGATGCCGGCCGTTGCGGCCGTGGCCCGCCAGCGACGCCGGTATCGGGCCGGCCCCCCGCGTGGGTCAGACAGAACCGTCCTTCGTGATGGTCGCGTCGGCGAAGGCGCGCGACCGGGAAAGGAGCCGATACGATGACCGGCGTCTTGATCGTTACCGGCGGCGGCCGCGGCATCGGCGCCGCGATAGCACGCGCGGCCAGCCGGCAGGGCTACAAGGTCTGCGTCAATTATAGCCGCGCCGAAGGCGACGCCGAGGCAGTGGCCTCCGAGATTCGCGCGATGGGAACGGATGCGCTCGCCGTAAAGGCAGATGTCTCTCGCGAGGATGATGTTGCGGCGATGTTCGAAACGGTCGACGACAGGCTGGGCCCGGTCACGGTCTTGGTCAACAACGCCGGGATCCTCCAACACAGCCGTATCGACGAATTGGACCGAAACGAACTCCGACGCGTCTTTGCCGTCAATGTCGAGGGCATGGTCATGTCCGCACGCGAAGCGGTTAAACGCATGTCGACCAAACACAGGGGAAAGGGCGGCGTCATCGTCAATGTCTCGTCGGTTTCCGCTCGGACCGGCGGTGGGCCAGGCAACGTCATCTACGCGACGAGCAAGGGAGCGATCGACGCGTTCACGCTCGGTCTCGCAAAGGAAGTGGCGCAAGAAGGAATCCGCGTCTGTGGCGTGAGACCGGGCATCACCGAGACGGAAATCTTCAGCGGTGGGGATGGGGTGGAGGCCGCCAGAACCCTTGCACGCGACATCGTTCCCATGGGTCAGATCGCCCGACCCGAGGAGATCGCCGCAGCAGTGCTTTGGCTGTGTTCCCCCGCAGCCTCCTATGTGACGGGCACTTTGTTGGACGTCACCGGGGGCCGCTGAGCCGACAATGCAGGTCGACCATACTTCCCTTTTCATGCCATGTTTCTGTGATTTGGTTGACCAAACTTGCCCAATAATATACCAAATAACGCCCGATGTCCGTTCCCTTGCGGTCGAAGCTTTGCAAGGCGTCAACGGACCGATCTGGAGCAGCGCACAGCGAGGATCCCATGAGCATCTCCGGTGCGATTTTCGCGGCATTGCTGACCCCGTTCCGTGACGACGGGTCGGTCTCACCCGAGCGGATCGGCCCTCTGGTCGACTACATCCTGTCGAAAGGCGTTGATGGTCTTTATGCCGGGGGCAGCACCGGCGAATGCGTCCTGCTGAGCCTCGACGAACGCGCCTTGATGCTGAAGGAACTGGCCGCACGCGCCCGCGGACGCTGCACGCTGATCGCCCATGTGGGCGCGGCTTCCACCGACGATGCCGCGACCCTCGCGGCGCTTGCAGCGCGGGAGGGGTTCGACGCCGTTGCGGCGATCCCGCCCTACTATTACAAGTACAGCTTCGACGAGATCGCCGGCTATTACGACGCCATCGCCGGGGCCGCGGACCTGCCGCTGATGGTCTATAACATCCCGTCCCTGACCGGCGTCGAGTTCGGCACCGAACGCCTTCTTGACCTGCTGGACGACCCACGCATCGGCGGGATTAAGTTCACGGACACGGACGTCTTCCAGTTCACGATGCTGCGCAACGCCCGGCCCAACAAACGTTTCTATTTCGGCACGGACGAGATGTTCATCTGCGCGGCCGCGGCCGGTACGGACGGCGGCATCTGCAGTACCTACAACCTGATCGGCGATGTCTATGTGGGCATCAAGGCGGCCGTGGAAGCGGGCGACATCGCACGGGCGCGGACGCTGCAGGCCAAAGCCAACGTCCTGATCGAGATCCTGCTGGAGACCGGGGTCATCCCCGGGTTGAAACACGCCTTGGACCGACTGGGCATTCCGGTGGGCGGCTGCCGACGCCCCTTCAGTCCGCCTCCTGCCACGGCGCTGGAGAAACTCGACCACTGGATCGACGCGAACCTGACCGTTTCGGCCTAGGTGGAATGACACGCCGGACCGGATGACGACGTAGTTCACCATGCAAAACGGCATCCGGTTACCCTCGCGGTGGCCACCTGACTACGGAACCGTGCCTCGCACACCGATGCCGGTTCCCTACCTTGGCGCCCCACCCGCCTGCATTCCCATCGATACCGGCCGGCAGCTCTTCATCGACGATTTCCTGATCGAACGGACGTCGCTTTCCCGGGTGTTTCACCGGGCCGCGCCCCATCCCGCGAACCCCTTGCTGGTACCCGAGACGGAATGGGAAACCGGCGACGTGCCCTTCGCCATGCCGTTCAGCGACGGTGTCTGGTTCGACCCGGCCGACGGCACCTTCAAGCTGTGGTACGCCGCGAACGAGATGTGGTGCACCTGCTTCGCGGAATCCGAGGATGGGTTGAACTGGGTCCGCCCGGACTTGGATGTCGTCCCCGGCACCAATATCGTGCTCGATGTCCCGCGTGATTCCAGCACGGTCTGGCTGGACCATGGCGAACCGGATCCGGCACAGCGGTTCAAGATGGTCCAGACGGTGAAAAAACGCCTGTCGATGCGCGAACCGCTGCGCTGTCTGGCCACGGACGATTTCTTCACCTACAGCCTGTTCGTCTCGCCCGACGGCATTCATTGGCGGCACGTCATGGACTCGCCGTCCGATCAGCCGATCGGCGATCGTTCGACTGTCTACCGGGACCCGTTCCGCGGTCTGTGGGTCTACAGCATCCGCGACATCGAATGGCAGCTGGGACGGCCGGGCGGTCAGGATTGTCGGGTGCGGCTCTACCGCGAACACCCCATCCTGGCGGAAGGGTTGACGGACCTGGTGTCGCGGACAGTTCCCTGGACCGGCGCCTACGACCTGGACCCGCCGCACCCCGACTACCCTGACCAGCCCCCGCAGCTCTACAACCTGGACGCCACGCCTTATGAAAGCCTGATGGTCGGGTTCTATGCCGTCCACCAAGGCCCCGAGAACGAGATCTGCGAGAGCAAACGCGTCCACAAGCGCAACCAGATCGCCCTGGGCTTCAGCCGCGACGGCTTCCACTGGCACCGGCCGGACCGAAGGCCGTTTATCGGTGCCCGCTCCCAAGACCCCGCAGCCTGGGACTGGGGCAACATCCAGTCCGTCGGCGGCGGCTTCCTGGTCGTGGGCGACGAGCTGTGGATCTATTACAGCGGCATGGCGCTGGGCGACCATTTCTGGGATGGGGGCGGCGGCACGGGACTGGCCGTCCTTCGGCGCGACGGGTTTGCGGGCATGGAGGCAGGCGCGGACGGCGGCATCCTGCTGACGAGACCGCTGCGCTTTGCGGGCGCATATCTGTTCGTCAATCTCGCGGCGCCGCACGGTCGCCTGCGCGTCGCCGCGCTCGAAGAGGACGGGTCGGAGATCCCGGGTTTCGGCCTTGCCGACTGCGTCCCGGTCAGCGGCGATGCGACCCGCCACGCCGTCGCGTGGCAAGGGAACAGCTCGCTGGCCTCGCTGGCCGGGCGCTCCATACGCCTGCGGTTCGAACTGTTCGACGGCGCGTTTTATGCCTTCTGGATCAGTCGGTGGCCCAGCGGAGAAAGCGGCGACTTCGTTGCGGCTGGAGGACCGGGATTCCAGGCCGCGGCCGACCTGCCGGCCGGGCACGCACAAGGCCGGACCTGGGGCAGGGCCACATAGTTGAGCATCTGCGCGGTAGGCCGGTCATTTGCCAAGGACGCGGCGGTTCCCAGATCGAGCTTCGGAATGATGAGGAGACCTCACAAGCTGAGTCACAAGAACCCGTATGCAGTGTAAGCCGTGGTGACGGCTGCTGCTGCCTGCAAGCCAGATCCTCCGCTCGGGATCGCCTCTGCATTGTGGACAGCGCGATTGCGTATGTGGGAAACATCGAACCGACCGACCTTGGTGTTTTCCTGTGCTCACTCCCGGGAGCCCTGAAGTGAACCGGCCTTGACGGACCAGCCTCACCTCAAGCGCAGCCTCAACCTCACGCTGCTGACGCTCTACGGCCTGGGGACCACCATTGGCGCCGGCATCTACGTTCTGATCGGCAAGGTCGCGGGCAGCGCCGGCCTCTATGCGCCGCTCTCCTTTGTGCTCGCCTCCGTCCTCGTTGCCTTTTCCGCCTTTTCCTTTGCCGAGCTGTCCTCGCGCCTGCCACGCAGTGCAGGCGAAGCCGTCTACATCCGCGAAGGGTTTCGCTCGGAATGGCTCGCAGTCGGCATCGGGATCCTCGTCATTCTGGCCGGCCTGGTTTCGGCCGCCGCGATCTCGCGCGGCTTTGTCGGCTATTTCCAAGTGCTGGTCGACCTGCCCGGGTGGCTCTGCATCGTCATCATCGTCTTCTTCCTCGGCGCCGTGGCAGCCTGGGGCATCACCGAGTCGGTGTCGCTGGCTGCATTCATCACTCTGGTCGAAGTGGGAGGCCTGATTTTCGTGGTCTGGATCGCCCGAGACAGTTTTGCGGCATTGCCGGAAACCTGGCAAACCCTGCCCGCGGCATCGGCAAGCGCGACCTGGATCGGGGTGTTTTCCGGCGTCGTCGTCGCCTTATATGCTTTCATCGGGTTCGAGGACATGGTCAACGTCGCCGAAGAGGTGAAGGACGTCAGGCGCACATTGCCGCTTGCGATCGTCCTGACGCTGCTGGCGACCGCCGGCCTTTATTTTCTGGTCGGCCTGGTGGCGGTGCTCGCGGTGCCGGTCCCCGAGCTTGCGGAGAGCGGGGCGCCGCTTGCCCTGATCGTGGAACGGACGGGAAGCATGTCGGGCCAATGGATCAGCCTGATCGCGGTGATCGCGGTCCTCAACGGCGCCTTCATCCAGATCATCATGGCGTCCAGGGTGCTCTACGGGTTGAGCGAACAGGGCTGGCTGCCGGCCATGTTCGCCACGATCCACCCCAAACGGCGCACGCCCGTTTACGCGACGGTCACCGTTTCGATGGTCGTGCTGGTCTTCGCCCTGGTCATGCCCCTGGAAACCCTGGCACGGGCAACATCGTTGATTACCCTTGCGATTTTCGCGACGGTCAATCTTGCCCTTTGGCGTATCAAGGGACGCGGCCCGGCGCCCAGCGGCGCGGTGGAATACCCCCGGTGGGTCAGCCTGTGCGGCTTTGTTGCCTGCAGCGCCGTCTTCCTGGCCGAGGTCATTCGCCTGAGCCTCTAGTGCTCCCGCATGCTGCTGTGCAGGCTCGCCATCAGGGGATCGGTCAGGTATTCGAACAGGCTCAGCGTTCCGGTGAAGATCATCACGTCGGCCGGCATCCCGGGCAGCAACTCGACGTCCCCGCCCAGTTCAGCCAATGCGTTGCTTTCGATCTCGATCCGCGCGAGATAATAGACCTCGCCGCTGTTCGCATCGGTGATGCTGTCGGCCGACAGATGCCGCACCTGTCCCGTCAGCCGCGGCAGGTTGCGCTGGGGAAAGGCGGTCAGCGTCACTTCCGCGTCGAAGCCGACCGCGACCACGTCGATATCGGCCGGGCTCACCCGCGCATCGACCAACAGATCGTCACCGCCGGGAACGATGTCCAGGATCGGCTCGCACGGCTGGACGACGCCGCCCGTCGTCTTGTGACGGAGATCGAAGACCGTACCCGGAACCGGGGCGGTGATCACGGTCCGGGACAGCACGTCGCGCGCCCCGCCCATCCGCTCTTCCACCTGGCTCAGCTCCGCCCGGACGTCGCCCAGCTCCTTCGCGGCCTCGTCTCGCCGGTTGACCTCCAGCGCCATGATCTGCAGCTCGGCCTCGCCGATCGCCTGGCGCGAGCGGGCGATCGTGGCACGGTTCGCCGCGCGCCGCCCCTCGATGTCGGCCTGGCTGCGCTGCAGCGCCAGGAGACGCGGCAGGCGCGCAAGGCCCTTCTTCAGGAGCGTCTCGACCGAGACCACCTCCTTGGCGATCAGCTCCAGCTGGCGCGTGCCGCTCACGATCTGGGCCTCCAGCCCCTGGATTTCCTCCTCCAGCTGGGCGATGCGCCGTTCCAGGATCTCGCGCCAGCTGGCCATCGTCTCAAGCCGCGCCGCGAAGATCGACTGCTGGTCGGCAATCGCCTCTGCCCGTCCGGGGCCCCGGGGCACTTCGCCCTAGTCAACTGATGCCGCACCGCTTTCCTCCGCCTGCAGGCGTGCCTCCAGCGCGCGCAGCGTCAGGTGCCGCGCCTGCTGCAGGCGGAAATGCGCCAGGGCCTGGGTGTCTTGCAACACCATCAGGATCTGGCCCGCGGCAACCCGGTCTCCGTCCTTCACGGCGATTTCCCGGATGATGCCGCCCTCCAGGTGCTGCACGGTCTTGCGGTGCCCTTCCGGGCTGATCGTGCCCGGCGCGACCGCCGCACTGGCGAGCGGCGCCAGAACGGACCAGAGCGCAAACCCGCCGAAGAAGGCGAGCGCCACGCCGAATAAGGCCACGAGCGGACCGCGCAGGCCCTTGCGCAAGGCCCGGCGCGCGGGGCCGAGGGCCCCCAGCACGTCGGGCGCGCCGCGCGGCGCAGGCCAGGGCGCGGGTTTCGTTTCCTCAGACATCGGCATTAGGTCCCTGGGCTGCGGGTCGAACCGGCCTCAGATGGTCGACTTCAGGCGACGCCGCGGCGGGACGCGCCGCCGGCACCGGCCGGATGACGGCATCACGCGGGCCGAAGCTCGCGACACGGCCGTCCCTGAGGACCAGGACCTTGTCAGCCACATCCAACAATGACGCCCGGTGGGTGACGACCACGATCGCTGCACCGTCGTCGCGGCTTTGGCGGATCGCCTCGGCCAGGGCGCGCTCGCCGTCCACATCCAGGTTGGCGTTGGGCTCGTCCAGAACCAACAGGCGGGGCCGGCCGAACATGGCCCGGGCAAGGCCGACGCGCTGCAGCTGGCCCATCGACAGCGGCACCGGCTGTTCACCGATCTTCATGTCGTAACCGTCGGGCAGGCGCCGGATCACCTCGTCCGCGCCGGCCCGGGTCGCGGCATCGACGATCCTTTCGTCCGAGGCGATCTCGAACCGGGCGACGTTCTCCCTCAGTGTGCCCGGCAGAAGCTGGACGCCCTGGGGCAGATAGCCGATGACCCGGCCGATCTGGTCGGTGTTCCACCCCTGAACGGGGCGTTGATCGATGCGGACCTCGCCTTCGGTGGGGTCAAGCGCGCCGACCAGGAGCCGGCACAGCGTGGTCTTGCCGCTGCCGGACGGGCCGACCACGGCGACGCATTCCCCGGGCTTGACCGCGAACCCGACGCTGTCCAGGACGGGATCGGCCTCCGGGTCGGGCGCGTAGGTCAGGTTCTCAACGACGGTCTCGCCGGTCGATTCGCCCAGTTCCGTGCGCTCTGTCGTGTCAAGCGGCACTTCCATCTTGACCAGCCCGTCATAGGCCGACCGCGCCAGGACGAAGCCGCGCCACGCGCCGATCGCCTGCTCGGCCGGGGCCAGGCAGCGGCCCAACAGGATGGATGCGGCGATCATCCCGCCGGCAGTGAGTTCGGCCTGCAGCACCAGCGCGGCGCCGGCGCCCAACACGGCCACCTGCACCGCCAGGCGCACGAACTTCGTAAACCCGGTGAGGCGCGCGCTGCGTTCCAGCGACCGGCGCTGCAGGGTCAGCGCCGCGTGGCTCGCCATCTGCCACCGCGCCATCAGCCGGTTTCCCATGCCCATGGCGCGCACCGCGTCGCTGGACTGCAAGGCGGCGCCCAGCGCGGCCTGGTTCCAGCCCTGGATCATCGACACCTCGACCATCAGCTTGCGAGTCAGCATTTCCGAGAGCAACGCGACGCCGAGCAACGCGAACGCCCCCAACAGCGCGATCGTGCCGAGCCAGGGATGCATCCACCACAGGACCGCGGCAAAGACGGCGATCCAGGGCGTGTCCAGCAGGGCGAAGACGGCCTGGGACGCCACGAAGTAGCGCAGCTGCCCCACCTGGCGGAGACCCGTCATCGGGCTGCCGCCGTTGCGCAGCGCAGCCGCGACCAGCGTGTCGCCCAGCCAGCGCTCCAGCCAGTCTCCGGCCCTGACCAGGATCGTCTGCCTGAGCGCGTCGAACATGCCCAGGACCGCAAGCGAGACGATCGCAAGGCCCGTCAGGACGTAGAGCGTGTCCACATGACCGCTCATCAGGACCCGGTCGAACACCTGCATCATGTAGATGGGGCTGACCAGCATCAGAAGGTTGACGCCAACGCTGACCGCGGCGGCCCAGACCAGGTGCCCGCGAAGTTCCCGGAGCAGATTATTCATGACCGTTCAGGTCCCGGGACGGAGAAGATTGGACAAGAGGCGGGGCGACCCTTCTGGGCCGCCCCTTTCACCGACCGTCGCACGAGCGCGACGGCCTCCCCTTTTGCCAAACCGGCCATCGCTACGCCAGCAGGACGTCGTCGTTGAGGTAGTGGGTTCCGTTGATCTCGAACTCCTCGAAATCGCGGGTGACCATCTTGACGCCGTCCAGCGTGAAGTCGTAGCCGTTCGCAGTCTTGTCGACATGCAGGTCATGTTTGGTGCCGTCGAACCCGAAGGCGAGCACGTCATGACCGGCACCGCCGTCCAGGGTGGCCTCGCCGAAGCCGGCAACACGGTCCGCGCCGCTGCCGGTGAGGACCTGGACGCCTTCGCCGAAGCTGGACGCCCGCACGGTGTCGGCACCGCTGCCGGTGTCGATCGTGCCGGTTCCGGCGATCCCGAAATTCGGGCCGTCGAAATCGCCTCGGGGGGGCAAAGCCGACGACGGTATCCGCACCGGCGCTAGTGTCGATCGTGCCGCCCTCCGAGACGTAGACGCCGAACGCCTCAGCCTTTCGGCCGGTGGCATCCGCACGGCCGCGCACCACGTCTTCACCGATGCCGGTGTCGATCGTGCTGTCTTCGGCGACGAAGACCCCGTAGGCGTTGGCCTTCCTGGCATGGGCCTCGGCAACACCGGTCAGGGTGTCCGCGCCCGCACCCGTCAGCAGTTCTCCAACCTCGTCCTGCAGCTGGGAATTGTCCGACGCACCGACCGAGATGCCGAAGGCGTCAGCCAACTTCCGGCCGCCGGCCTCGGCGCGGCCGGTGACAGTGTCATCACCCGCTCCGGTGTCTGCATCGACGAACAGCACCCCGGTCGCGTCGACGTCCTTGGTGCCGGTCGCGTTGGCGACGCCAGCAAGTTCGTCCGTACCGGAACCCGCTAGGACGGTACCGCCGCTGATGCCGACCGCGAATGCATCGCCGCGGGTGGCCTCCGCCGTGGCGGCCCCGACCATCTCGTCGTTGCCGCTGCCGAGGTCGATCTTGTTGTCGACCTCGACAGCTTGCAATCCACGGTCGGTAAGGATTTGGAATCCAAGGTCGTTTCGGATGCCGACGGCGTCCGCATCGCCGCCCTCGGCCCGCGCGGAAACCCTGGCATCGAGGTAGTCGTTGCCGCTGCCGGTGTTGAGCAAACCACGGTTGTCGATTCCGTCGGCATTGGCGAAGTCGCCGGCCTTACCGTCGGTCAACAGGCTTCTCGCCCGCGCCTCCAGGACGTCGCGGTCGCCGCCGGTGAGGATGGTCCCACCGTTCTCGATGCCGCCGGCAAACGCTTTGTCACCCACCGCCGTGGACACCGCCGAGCCCTTCAACACGTCGGCACCTTCGCCGGTTTCCAGCTCCGGCGAGATCAGTTCGAAGTCCGGAACGAGGAAGTTCCGGTTCGAGCCCAGACCGTTGTCGATGCCGCCGGCGACCGAGAACGCCTGATTGGAACGGGTCACACCCCGACCCTCGATGACGTCGGCGCCGGTGCCGGTGTTCAAGAAGTCTCGGTTCTCGACGCCGTCCGCCACGACCGAAGAGCCAAACGCACCTCCGATACCTTCGATGGCTTCGTTGCTCGCCGACGCGTGACCGGTGATGACATCGTCGCCCGCGCCGGTTTTGAGCTCGGACTTCGGTTCGGAATCGGAGTTGGTTTCGAGCGGGCTGCCCGGGTCGACCGGCGGAGCATCGACCAGCACAGCGTCGGCGTCGATGAACAGCACCTCGCCTTCATTGGCCGTGGTCGCATGCGCCGTGCCGGTGATGGTGTCGTTGCCAGAGCCGGTGTCGAGCGTGCCCGCCTCGTCAACCAGCGGACTCTCCCTAACCGTCATGGGGTCCCCGTCCAGGTCCGGCACGTTATCGGACACGCCGACGGCAACACCGAAGGCCTGGGCAAGGGTCCCGCCAACCGCCGTGGCGTTACCGGTCACGGTGTCGCCACCCGCACCGGTCACGCCGTTGGTAAACAGCGTGCCGTATGCCTGCACGTCGACCTCGCCGATCGCGGTCGCGTGGCCCTCCAGCGTGTCGGACCCGATGCCGGTATCGATCAGTCCGGCACCGTCTTCATCGAACGCGTCGCCGGTGACCTGGGTGATGCCGAAGGCGAGCGTCGCCTTGTTGTTCGTCACCCCGTCGGAGTCAGCCGTGCCGCGGCCAATCACCGTATCGTGGCCGGCACCCATCGTGAACGTGCCCGAGGTGATCTGCTCAGTCTGCAGGCCCGCCGCCTGGGTCAGGTTTCCGTCGCGGACATCGACCTCGTCGCCAGTCTGCTTGGGATCCAGGTCGACCGCGCGGGTGATCGCCCGCGCCGTCAGGTCCAGATGGTCGTTGCCAGAGCCGGTGTGGAACTCCTTGCGGCTCTCGACGCCCTCAGCAATGGTCAGGATACCGTTGCCCTTGGCCTGGACATCGGCCTTGATCATGTCGTTCCCCGAACCCAGGTCGACCACACCGCGGTTCTCGATGCCGTCGGCGATGCCCTCCTCCTGGTCGCCCGGTGCATCGGGCGTCCGCACGAACTCGGACTTGATGTCCAGGGTGATGGTGTCGTCACCAGCCCCCATGACCAGGTTAGACCGGGTATCGATGCCGTCGCCGGCGGCAAAGTCGCCCTCACCGCGAACACGGGTGGTCACGGTGATCGAGTCGTTGCCGTCGCCCATGTCCAGGAGGGTCAGATCGTTCACCTGGTCGGGCAGGTTGAGGCCGGTGCTAACGCCGACGCCGCTGTTGTCGATACCCTCGACCAGGATCTTGGCGCCGCCGACGGAGGTGCCGGAGACGTTGGCGACGATGCTGTCGTTGCCGTCGCCGGTCAGGAACTCGCCGGAGTTCTCCACGCCCTCGACGAAGACCTCCAGATCCTTATCTCCGCCCTGGCCGCCTTGTTGGCCGCCGTTGACGGTGATGGAGGCTGCCACATCGATCATGTCGTTGCCTGCACCCAGATCGACGTCGCCGGTGTCCAGATTGGGCAGGGCTGCGTTAATCAGATCGGTCAGCGTCTTCAAATCCTCTTCGCTCACCTCGACCTCGGGATCGACGGCGTCGGCGAGCAGTTTCAGGTCGACGTGCGGCGCGAGGTCCTCCAGCGTGCCGCTGTCGTTGGTGAAGGCGGTGGCGTTGGCGAAGAAGAGTTCTTCGGCCTCGCCGACGTCGGCCGTCGTGTGCGCCCGGCCGATGATGTGATCGTCGCCGTCGCCGGTGCGCAGCGCACCCGCCCGGGCCAGCGGCGCGTCAGGATTATTCGGGTTCAGCAACGAGTCGTCGTCGATGTTCGACAGGCCCACCGAGATGCCGCGCGCGTCGGCCGCAATACCGAACACGTCGGCCGTGCCCACGCCCGTCACGGTGGCGCGGCCGGTGATCACGTCTGCACCTTGCCCGGTGCGCGCGTCGACGAACAGAACCCCGGTCGCCCCGGTGTCCTCGGCACCGGACGCGTTGGCGACGCCGGTGAGCTTGTCCACGCCGGCACCCGTCTCGACGGTGCCGCCGCTGATGCCGGTCGCCGTCGCGTTGCCGTCAGTGGCCACTGCCTTGGCGGCCCCGAACATCTTGTCGTCGCCACCCCCGAGGAGGATTTGGTTCTCAGCCTCGAAACCGAGGTCGTTACGAATGCCGATAGCGTCCGCATTGCCGCCCTCGGCCCGCGCCGAGACCCTGGCGTCGATCACGTCGTCGCCGCTGCCGGTATCGATGATCCCGCTACTCTCGAAGAAACTGTCATTTTCGTCATCGCCGAGCGTGCGGTTGTCAATGCTGTCGGCATTGGCCAGGTCGCCGGCCTCGCCTTCCGTCAATACGCTCTTCGCCCGTGCCATCAAGGTATCACCGCTGGCCCCGGTTACGATCTTCCCGAAGTTCTCAATGCCGCCTGCGAACGCGTCGGCGCCCACCGCATCGGACATCGCCGTGCCGATCAGTTGGTCGGCGCCCCTGCCGGTTTCCAGCAGCGGCGCGACGGGAACATTGTTTTGGGTCGAGCCCAGGCCGTTGTAGATACCGCCGGCAACCGCGAACGCCTGGTTCGAACTGGTCTCGCCGGTGCCCCTGATAACGTCATCGCCGGCGCCGGTGCGCAGGGTGCCGCGGTTCTCCACACCGTCTGCCACCACAGCAGACAAACCGACCTCGCCGATCGCGCCGCCGCCAAGGCCTTTGTCGACCGCAGTGGCGTGGCCGACGATCTTGTCGTTACCCGACCCGGTGTCAAGCTCGCTCTCCAGGTCGAGCATCACGGCGTCGACGTCGTTGAACAACTGATTCTCGTCGTCGCTGTCCGTGGTTGCGTGCGCCCTGGCGGAGATGGTGTCGTTCCCCGCACCCAGGTCGGCGAAGCCGCTGCCCACGGGGTCCGGGTTCTTGCCGCCCGCATCACCGATGGAAACGCCCCGCACCTCGGCCGTCTGTCCGGCGAGGGCTTCCGCTCGGGCGATGATGCTGTCGGCGCCATCGCCGCTCGAAAGGTGCTCCACCAGCGCGGCATAGGCCAGCGCATCCATCTCGCCTTTCGCCTGTGCCAGCGCCCTGATCACCTCTCCTTCGGGGCCCTGGAACTGCTCGAGGAACTCCCGCCGGAAGAGATCTCCAACCGCAACCGAATCGATCTTGTCAGCCATTTGTCGTCGCTCCTACAAAGTCGCTGTCCGCACCGGCGCGCATGCCCGGGGCAAACGGTTTCCTGTTCAGCCGCCTGCTGTGCAGACCGGCCGCCGATGAAACGAACGCTTTGTTTGGACCCTCTCAAGCCAGCCGCCGCAGCGGTCCGGCCGTCCAGGCCGCGAACTCCGCCCCTTGCCGGGGTGTTACTACTTTACGGATGTTCGTCGCCAACCACCTTCGCGCATTGGGATACCAGCTTCTACTTGGGCGAGCAACAACAAAAGTTTTGCACTACTTTAAAATGTTAATAAAACGCAGAATACATTCTCGCTATATTTCAAACGAAATTTAATCGCATTTTACGGAAGGCCACTTTTATTGTTCGCGAAAGAGATCGAGACCATTCAGTGCCTGCGCCTGCGGCGATGGTCAGTGCAGTGTCTCCCCGGTCGACATCGGTTCGAGACGCAGCGGCGCATCCGGACCCGACGACACCACACGATGGATTTCGTCGGCCTTAAGCCCCAGCACGGCCGGCCTGGTTGCGCCGGGCAGGACGACAACGTCGTACAGCTCCTGGATGACGCCCTCCATCTTCAGCCAGTGCACCGCGTCCCCGCTGTCCAGATCGACGACCATCAGGCCGCAACGCGGTTCGACGTCGTGGCTGCGGAGTTTCTCGCCGAGCCGCAGGCCGACCAGGCTCGACTCCCGCCGCGGTTTCGACAGGCTGAGAACGGCGAACCGGTCGACGAAGGCAAGCCCGCGCGCATAGCCAGGACAGAACGCCACAGGCTCGAACCGCCCTCTTTCGATATCGGCGAAGCCTAGTTCACCGGTGCCGGAGTTCAACAGCCACAAGCGTCCGCGATAGAGCCGCGGCGAATGAGGCATGGAAAGGCCGTCCAGGACGGTTTCGTTGCTCTCGACATCCACCACGACCCCGCCGTCCGCGCGATGGTCGCGCCAACCTTCGGCAACGTCCGACTGGCTGACCGCCGTCACGTATTTCGGCCAGCCTGCCTGCATTGCAATGCCGTTCAGGTGGCAGCGGTCCTCCGCCGCCAGCCGCGAGATAAAGGGCGGCCGCCAGATCGGCCGGAAGTTGTTGTCCGGATCCACCGTCGCCAGGCAGCTGAAGCGCGTGTTGGCGAACACGATCCGCCCGCCGGCGTCCACCGCAACGTCATGGATATCCAGATCGCCGGTGGTATGGGAAAGGCGGGGCACATAGAGCTGGTGATAACCCTTGTAGTCCTTTCCGGGCGGAAGGGTGTTGGTGAACCGCCATATCTGGGAGATCGTGCTCAGCATCATTGCGTCTTCGTCGGCCCACAGGCCCATGCAGCGCTGAAAGGTGCGCTCGAAGGCTGAGATCCGGTCGTCGTCACGCACACCGATCATGAACAGCTTGCCGGCCTGATAGGTGGTGAAGGCCAGGCCGACGCCCTGTTCCCGCAGCCAGGACGGAAACTGGCGGGAGGTGGTGATCTCCAATGTCGGTTGCGTTTCTTCTTCCGCGCCCGCAGGCAAATCGTCCTCCATGCCTCGCCCTCCCGGCATTCGATTGATCGCATCGCCGACCATAGGTCGTCGGCCCCGCCCAGTGAAGCGGCGAGGGCCGCCGCCGGATCAGACATGGCATACATAGGTGGTTGACTTACTGTTCGCAGGTCAACTGCGTTCAGACCCTACCGTGCTACCGCAACATATTGAGAAACAATGAATTTGAGCGCGGAGTTTAACATGCGTCAATGATATTAACTTCAGAAAATGCTAAAGAAACAAACTAGCGTCGTGCGCCCTTCATAAGCGCCCTACACAGGGATACGGGCAGGAATTTCCTGCCCAAGAGGGACTGTGAAGATGCGCCGCGGCACGGCGCCAAGGTGCGTTATGGGAAAGTGCGTGGCGGCAAATCAGCGCGATGAAACGATCAATCCATCGCGCTCCGAGCATCTGAATGAGCGGACCTACACGCTGGATCCGGCCCAAGGCGGTATCTTTGCGCTCGCGCTTGAGCCACGCTGGCTGTTCGACGGCGCGGCGGCCGCAAGTGCCGCGGGTGCGGCAACCGCCGATGCCGGTGACGCCGGCACTGCAGCAGACGGTATCGACGCCACGCCAGGTCCTGACACGCACGAAGACGGCGACACCGAAACCACGACCGATCTCGACACCAACGCCGGCCCCATCGACGAGTCCTCCGTCGATCCTCTTGCCGAGGCGCTGCAGAACCACATCCTGCCTGCCGACGACCCCGACAGGAGCGCGACAGACCCCGCCGCTCCGGTCCCCGTGACGACGACCGAATCGGTCTCCCCGGTGGCGACAGTCGCCGGCGACGGTCTCGATGCACAGCCGACATCCGCAGACGAAACGCTGCAGCTTGCCCATGGCGGAGCGACGTCCGGGCCCTATGCGGCAGAGCCGGGCGACCCCGATCCCGCGACCCAGATCATCGATGCGAACCGAGCGGAACTGGTCTTCATCGACACAGGCCTCAGCGACTGGCAGACGCTCGCCGACGGCGTCGCCCCAGGCGCCGAAGTCGTGCTGCTGGATCCGGCCGCAGACGGCATCACGCAGATTGCCAAGGCCCTGGACGGGCGAACCGGCATTGACGCCATTCATCTCGTCGGCCACGGCACGGACGGTGTCGCGCAACTGGGCAACGCCATCCTTTCCCAGGACACGGTGGAGACATATGCCGCAGAACTCCAAGCCTGGGGCGCGGCACTGGAGGCGAACGGCGACATCCTGTTCTACGGGTGCGACATCGGCGCCGGCGCAGAGGGCGCAGCGCTGGTGAACCGGATCGCGGATTTGACCGGGGCGGACGTGGCAGCGTCGAGCGATCCGACGGGTCATCAAAGCGAGGGAGGCGACTGGGTCCTGGAGACAACACGTGGCCCCATCGAAGCCGACGTCTTCGCCGAGCCCACGGCGCTTGGCGCCTATGACGGTTTGCTCGTCGCTCCACAATTCACCGGCCTCAACGGCGGCACGACATTTACCGAAGGCGGCCCGGCTGTCGTGATCGACAGCGACGTCACCGTCGCGGACGCCGAGCTCGATGCGCTGAACGGTGGCAATGGCAACTACAACGGGGCATCCCTCACAGTCGCGCGCGAGGGCGGTGCGAACGGCGACGACACCTTTTCGTTCTCCAGCGGCGGCGGCATCTCGCTGTTGGGCGGCGAACTCTTGAAAGGCGGCAACGCCATTGCAAGCCTCGCGTCGTCCGCCGGAACCCTGACGGTGACTTTCACCGACGCCAACGGCACCATTCCCACCTCCGCCGACGTCGATGCGATCCTGCAGCGAATCACCTATGCCAACCTCAACGCCACCCCGCCCACCAGCGTGGCGCTGGGCTGGAGCTTCAGCGACGGTTCGCTCGCCGGCACGGGCACGGCAACGGTCACCATCACCCGCGTCAACGACGCGCCGACGATCTCGGCAAAGATCCCGCAGACCTTCACCACGCACAAGATCGACACGAACGCCGACGACGCGGTGTCGGTATACGCAGCCTACCTGGACGGGGACGGCGACATGGACCTGCTGTCGGCATCGGAGGGCGACGATACGGTCGCATGGTACCGGAATGACGGGGCTGAGAACTTCACGAAAATCCCCATCTCCACGACCGCCTCGGATGCCGCATCGGTCTATGCCATCGACGTGGATGGCGACGGCGACGTGGATGTGCTGTCGGCAGGCGACGACACGATCGCTTGGTACAGCAACAACGGGTCCGGATCTTTTACCGGACACACCATCGCATCGCCGTCTCAAGGAAATGCCGTCGACGGCGGACAGTCGGTCTTCGCAATGGATCTGGACAGCGACGGCGACGTGGATGTGCTGTCGGCGTCGATGGGCGACGACACCATCGCCTGGTACGAAAACGACGGCTCGGAGGGTTTCACCAAGCACATCATCACCTCGCTCGCCGAACGGGCCCGCTCGGTCTACGCCGCGGACGTGGACGGCGACGGGGACGTGGACGTTCTGTCCGCCTCGCAATACGACCACACCATCGCCTGGTACGAGAACGACGGGTCCGAAGGTTTCACCAAGCGAGCCATCACGACGGACGCGACGGGTGCCCGCTAGGTCTACGTCGCGGATGTGGACGGCGACGGGGATATGGACGTGCTGTCGGCGTCCTATGGCGACGATACCATCGCCTGGTACGAGAACAACGGATCGGAGAGCTTCACCGAACGGCTCGTTGTGTCCCAGGCCGACGGGGGCCAGAGGGCAGATGGTGCCCGGTCGGTCTATGCAACCGATATGGACGGCGACGGCGATGTGGACATCCTGTCTGCATCGGTCCGCGACGACACCATCGCCTGGTACGAAAACGACGGGTCCCAGGACTTCACCAAACGCACGATCACATCTGGCGCGGATGGTGCCGCCGCGGTGTTTGTCGCGGATGTGGACAGCGACGGCGACGTGGATGTCCTCTCCGCATCGTCAAAGGACAACACCATTGCCTGGCACCAAAACGCCTGGACGCAGTCTGTGGCGGAAGACACGAACCTGACCTTCAACACCGCCAACGGCAACCTGATCCAGGTCGCCGACGTGGATGCCGGCAGCGGCACGCTGCAGACCACGGTTTCGGCCAACAACGGCGTTGTGACGGTGACCACGGGCGGCGGCGCAACCGTCGCCAACAACGGGACGGCCAGCGTTACGGTCACCGGCACACTGGCGCAGGTCAACGCCGCGCTGGACGGCATGGTCTATCGGGGCAATGCGGACTTTTACGGTGACGGCGCCCTGACGGTAGCGGTGAACGACCAGGGCAACACCGGTTCCGGCGGCGCCAAGACGGCCACCCGCACCGTCGAGTTCACCGTCACCGCCGTCAACGACGCGCCCACCGTGGGCGCCCCGGGGGGCGCGCTCGGCGCGACGGAGGGTGTGGGTTTCAACATCCACGGCGCCGGCTTCACGGTCACGGAGACCGACGAGGCGGGCGGGCAGACGACGACGCTGTCGGTGGGCGAAGGCACCCTCACGGTAACGCCGGGCGATTCCGGCGTCACGGTCACCGGCGGCAACGGAACGGGCACGGTGACTCTGACCGGCACGGTGGCGCAGGTGAACGCCCTGCTGACAAACGCAGGAAGCGGGACGGTCGTCTATCTCAATGCCAACGACGTCCCGGCATGGTCCACCAGCCTGACGGTCACCGTCAACGACCAGGGCAACACCGGCACCGACCCGGGCCTGACCGGAACGGCGACAACCGAGGAAGCATCGGCGTCGCAGACCATCAACATCACCCGCGTCAACGATCCGCCGGCCTTCTCCGCCCTTGACGGCGGCGAGACCTTTACCGAGGGCGGCACGGCCGTGCCGGTGGACACCAACGTGGCGATTGCGGACGCGGAGCTCGACGCGCTCAACGCAAACGCCGGGAACTATGCGGGCGCGACGCTGACGGTCGCGCGCCAGGGCGGCACCAACAGCGACGACGCATTCTCGGTGGCCTCGGGCGGAAACCTGACGGTGATCGATGGGCCCAGCGGCGGCGGGTCGATCAAGGTCGGTGGTGCCGGGGGTTTCGTGATCGCGCAAGTCGCCGATGTCGGCGACAACGACGAGCTAAGCATCAAATTCGAGAACAACGGTGCGGAACCGACCAGGGCGCTGGTGAACGAGGTCATGCGGGCGATCCGGTATGGGAACACCAGCAACGACCCGCCGGGCGACGTCACGCTGGCCTGGACCTTCAGCGACGGCAATACGGGCGGCCAGGGCACTGGCGGCGCGCTCAGCGACAGCGGCACGGCAACGGTTGGCATCGACGGCGTCAATGACGAACCGGAGCTTTCCGCGACGGCAGTGAACCCGACCTTCACGGAAGGCGGGGCGGCGGCCAACCTGTTCTCGGGTGCAAGCGCAAGAACCGTCGAAACTGGCCAGAAACTGACCGCATTGACCTTGACCGCGACCAACCTGCGCGACGGATCGGCCGAGATCCTCAATGTGGACGGTTCGGACGTGTCCTTGATAGACGGCAACACGGTGACCACGTCGACCAACGGGCTCAGTGTCTCGGTCGGCGTCAGCGGCAGCACGGCAACGGTGGGTTTCTCCGGCGCAAGTCTGAGCGAGGCGGCGCTGGCGAACCTGGTCGACGGCCTCACCTACCGCAATTCCAGCGACGATCCGACGACCTCGCCCAATCGCATTGTGACCATCACCGAGTTGGTCGACAGCGGCTCCGGCACGGGGTCGAACGACAACACCGCAACTCTCAGCTTCGCCTCCAGCGTGACGGTCGACGCGGTCGATGACGCCCCGCAGCTCACGGCGACGGCACGGAACCCGACCTTCACCGAAGGCGGCACGGCCGCCGACCTGTTCGCGAGCGTGAGCTCAAGCACCGTCGAGGCCGGCCAGACTTTCGCCGCGATGACATTGACCGTCACGAATGTGACCGAAGGCTCCAGCGAGATCCTCTCCTTCGACGGATCCGACGTCGCGCTCACACATGGAAATTCGGTCACCACGGCGACCAATAATCTGGGTGTCTCGGTCAGCGTCAGCGGAACGACCGCGACCGTGAGTTTTTCCGGCGCGAACCTCGACACAACGGCCTTGCAGACCCTGATCGACGGTCTGACGTACCGCAACACATCGCAGGTCCCCACCGCGGCTAATCGGGTCGTGACCATCACCCAGCTTGTGGACAACGGATCCAGCACGGGCGCAAACGAAAACACCGCGACCCTCAACGTTGCCTCCACGGTAGGCGTCGTCGGCGACAACGACGCGCCGGTTTTCTCGGACCTCAATGGCGGTGCGACCTTCACCGAAGGAGGTTCTGCGGTGGCGATCGACGGCAATGTCAGTGTTGCCGACCTCGAACTCGACGCGCTGAACGGCGGCGACGGCAACTATGACGGTGCATCCCTGACGATCGAGCGCCAGGGCGGTGCCGATCCCCAGGACACGTACTCGTTCTCAAGCGGCGGCGGCATCTCGCTGGTGGGCGGCAACCTTGTAAAAGGCGGCAAGGCCATCGCGTCCTTCGCTCCGTCTGCCGGCACGCTGACCGTCAATTTCACTGACGCGAACGGCGCTGTCCCGACCTCCGCCGATGTCGACGCGATCCTGCAGCGGATCACCTATGCCAACGTCAACGACGCGCCACCGGCCAACGTGACTCTGGCCTGGAGTTTCAATGACGGAAACAGCGGCGCAGCCCAGGGCAGCAGCGGCGCACTCAGTGGAACCGGCACCGCAAGCATGGCGATCACCGGCATCAACGACGCGCCGACCGTCTCGACCAAGATCACTGAGGCCTTCACCAGCACGATCATCACGTCGAGCGCCAACGACGCAATGTCCGTCTTCGCCGCCGACTTAGACGGTGACGGCGATGTGGACGTGCTGTCGGCTTCGTCCGGCGATAACACGATCGCCTGGTATGCGAACGACGGTTCCGGCGGTTTCTCGTCTGCCCGCGTTATCACCTCCGGCGCAACCGGCGCGACGTCGGTTTATGCGGCGGACCTGGACGGGGATGGCGACATGGATGTGCTGTCCGCTTCGGCCGGCGACAACACCATCGCCTGGTATGCGAACAACGGCGCGGGCACCTTCTCCGCCGCCCAGAATATCAACACGGGCGCGACCGGCGCCTCTTCGGTGCATGCCACGGACCTGGACGGCGACGGCGACATCGACGTGCTGTCGGCATCCCGGTACGACTCGACGATTGCCTGGTACGAAAACGACGGATCGCAGGCCTTCATCAAGCGTGTCATCGCAAATGACGCGCTGGGTGCCCGGTCGGTCTATGCCGTCGATATCGACGGCGACGGCGACGTGGACGTGCTGTCGGCATCGGCCGGGGATCACACCGTCGCCTGGTATGAAAACAACGGGTCCGAGGCCTTTACCGAACGCGAGATCACAACGGGCGCGAGCGGTGCCCGCTCGGTCTACGCAGCCGACCTGGACAGCGACGGCGACATCGACGTGCTGTCCGCATCTCAAGACGATGACACGATCGCTTGGTACGAGAACGACGGCTCGGCCGGCTTCACCAAGCGGACCATCACATCGGGCGCCGACGGAGCCTCCGCCGTCTTTGCAATGGACCTGGACGATGACGGCGATGCAGACGTGGTGTCGGCATCGGAAAACGACAACACCGTCGCCTGGCATGAAAACACCTGGACGCAGTCCGTTGCCGAGGATGCAAGCCTCACCTTCAACGCGGCCAACGGCAATCGGATCCAGATCGGCGACGCGGACGCGGCAGGCAGCGCGCTCAGGACGACCGTTTCGGCCTCCCACGGCACCGTGACCGTAACATCCGGCAGCGGCGCAACAGTATCCAACAACGGCACGGCAAGCGTCACGATCATCGGCACAGCCAGCCAGATCAACACGGCGCTGGACGGTCTGGTCTACAGCGGCAACGCCAACTACAACGGCGCCGACGCGCTGACGGTGGTGGTCAACGACCAGGGCAACACCGGCAGCGGCGGCGCAAAATCCGCCACCCGCACGGTGGATATCACGGTGAGCGCGGTCAACGATGTGCCGATGTTCAGCAATCTCAACGGCGGCGCAAGCTACCCCGTCGGCGGAACGGCCGTTGTCATCGACAGCAACGTCACGGTCAGCGATGTCGAACTCGATGCCGCGGACGACTATGACGGCGCGACGCTGACAATCGCGCGCCAGGGGGGCGCCAACAGCGACGACGTTTTCTCGTTCTTCGACGGCAACGGAATCGCGCTGGAGGGCGGCTCCCTGGTGAAGGGCGGTAAATCCATTGCGAGCTTTTCTTCCTCCGCCGGCACCCTGACGGTCAGCTTCACCGACGCAAATGGCAGCATTCCGACCGCAACCGACGTGGATGCGGTCCTGCAGCAGATCGCCTATGCCAACGACAACAGCGCACCCCCCCCGCCAGCGTGACGTTGGGATGGACCTTCAACGACGGAACCGACAGTGGCACAGGCAGCGCCACGGTCAACATCACCGGCGTCGCCGTCGCGAAGCAATCGTTCTTCAACAGCACCATAAACACCGGCGAGGATCTGGGTGCGCTCGCCGCGGCTGCGCCGCCCACGCGCCAGCCTGCGCCACAAGTCGGTCTGGCAACGACGACGCCGGCGATTGCCGCCGCGCAACCGCGTGCTGCCGAACCTGTTGAAACGGCAGCCGGCGCCGAAATCAGCGACGGCTACACGGCGTTGACGGGACTGACCGAGGAATCCGCCCAAGAGGCCAGCTTCCTCGGCGTGCCGCTGACGCAACTGGCCTCGTACCTGCCGGACGGGACCGATCTTGCGGACGTGCAGGGCTATGTCGGTCTGTTCGCCCTGATCGAGGCTGGGACCACCGCGTTCGGCCCGGAAGGCGCGCCGGGCGAACCGCAGATCTATTTCTTCGGACAGCCCCTGACCGCGATCGCAGGCCTGTTGCCGGCCGGGACCGACCTTGCCAGCATCGGCTCGCTGGCTGAACTGCAGGCGCTGCTGCCCTCCGAAGAAGCCGCGCCGCCCGAACCCATCGCGGAACCTCCCGAGCCCGAGATCATCGAGGCGCCGGCCGAACCAGACGCCGTCGAGGAACCGCCCGAGCCTGAGGCCGTCGAGGAACCACTTGAACCTGAAGCCGTCGAGGAGCCGCCAGAACCTGAGGTCTTCGAGGAACCGCCCGAAATCACCGAAGAGCCGCCGCCCTTCACCGACATGCTGTTGTCTGAAGCCGAACGCTTCGAACGGGAAGCCGCACGGCTCGCCGCAGCGCTCGTCCAGGCAGGCGTGGCCGGTGGTACACCTGCGACGGCCGCAACGGGCGCCCAGTTGCTCTAGGTCCGACGAAGAACGACCCATGCCATCCCCCCTTCGCAATTTCCTCTTCCATAGCCGGGCACCGCGCGGAGCGCGGAACAGGAAGACCTTTTGTTTCAAGGGACAAGGCAGTAGTTTAGGATTCGATTTTATGGTCGTTCTCGATCTGCCGCGAGAGGGACGCGGCAGGCAGCGTACCGAACGGACCATCTTCGCGGAGTCGCCGGCGGGGGCGCGGCCTTATCCGGTCCGCAGAACGCACGCAGACGACGCACAGTGCGCAACCACATGCGGACCGGCCGGGGGAACGGATAAAGTGGTCGGCAAATGGATGGCTTACCGTCTGATCTGGGCACGCGCCGGGTTTGGCACGCTTTGCCTGGTGTTGCCATTGGTTGCCTGCGGCGTCACACCGAAGCCGCTCAGCGACGACGAAACGGAAACCCGCATCGATACCGATCTTTCGGCCATGTTCTCCAACCAGGAGCGGGTCGAAAAGCCGATCAGCTTGCACATGGCGATGGCCCGTGCACTCTCCTACAACCTGGACAACCGGTTAAAGGTGATGGAGGAGGCGCTGGCAAACAAACAGCTGGACGTCGCCAAATGGGACATGCTGCCGGACCTGATCGTCTCGGCCGGGGTCGACCGCCGCAGCAACACTGATGCCTCGTCGTCCCGATCGGTGGAGACTCAGACGGAAAGCCTGGAATTGTCGACGTCCGTCGAAAAGACCATCCGCACCTCGCAACTCAGGTTTTCGTGGAACGTTCTTGATTTCGGCGTTAGTTACTTTGCGGCAAAGCAGAATGCTGACCGTGTGCTGGTGGCTCTGGAACGGCGGCGCAAGGTCGTTCACAACATCGTCCAGGACGTTCGCGACACCTTCTGGCGTGCGGTCGCTGCCGAGAGACTGATGAAGCGGTTGGACCCGATGATCGCGCGCGTCCGGCGCGCATTGGAAGAGGCGCGAGCAGTGGAGGCGCGGCGTCTGCGCGCGCCGCTGGAGTCGCTCACCTATCAGGCGACGCTCCTGGATACGATCCGCGAATTGCAGAACGTCAAGAGACAGCTGGTTGGCGCAAAGACGGAACTGGCAGGGATCATGAACCTGCCGTTGGACCGGGATTTCAAGATCGCGGTCCCCGCGGAAGATTCCGCCACGCTGCCAACCCTGGATCTCGATCTTCGAACGCTGGAGCGCATGGCCCTCAGTTACCGCCCGGAACTGCGCGAGGAGGACTATCAGACCCGGATCAGCGCGGACGAGGTGCGAAAGGCCATGTTGCGCCTCTTGCCGGGTCTCGAGCTGGAATGGGCCTACAACTACAATTCGAACGATTTTCTGCTGAACGACAACTGGGCCAGCTCGGCCGCACAGGTGACGTGGAACCTCTTCAACGTGCTGCGCGGTCCCGACGACATCGAGGCTGCCGAGGCGCGGGTCGACGTGGTGGCGGCCCGTCGTATGGCGCTCAGCATGGCCGTGCTGACCCAGCTTTATGTCGCGATGTCCGACTTCGCGCAGGCGCGGGAAAACCTGCGGATCAGAGCCGAGCTTGCCGACGTCAACCACCGTATCCTGGAACAACTGCGTGCCAACCTGTCCATCACAGGCGAGTTACCCATCATTCGGGGCGAAGTCGATGCCCTGCTGGCGGATCTGCGCCGCGACTTTGCATACGCGGAGGCGCAGAACGCGCTGGGCCGTGTTTTCGTCTCGGTTGGTGCCGATCCCTTGCCCGAACAGGTCGCGGCGATCGACCTGACGACGCTGGAATCGACCCTGCGGAAAACCGAAGAAGGGTGGTTCCACGGAAGGTTCTTCCTTCAGCGGTTTGGCGCCGTCGATCCATTCGCAGATCTCGTGGCTGACAAGCCTGGTGCCGAGCAGGAAACGGGCGGCCCGGCCGCTGTGCCATTTGCCCCTGAGGGCTCGCTGGTGGCCGGTCGGGTTGGCGCAGATGCACAGGCTGGCATCACCAATCTACTCACAGAGGGTGGAGATAGCGCTGCCAATGCCGAGGGGAGTTGCACATTTGCCGCTCTTCTTGCGGTCTTTGGAGCAACCTGTCCACAGTCCGACGATGGGTAGCAGAACGTTTTGTGCCCTGGCCTCCGCCGCTCTTCTGTTGGCGACGATCACCCTGCTGCCCCATCGCGCAGGAAGCCAGGACCAGGCTGCGCCGTCGCACGATATCCTGTCTGTCCTGAAACAGGCAGCCACGACCGATGCGGCCCCAGCGCTCGGCAAATGGCAAGCCCGCGCCCTTCTGGAACCCGTAGAACAGGCCATCGTTTCGGCCCAGCTCGACGCGCAGATCGAACACCTGCCCTTGAAGGATGGTGACCCCTTCTCTGCCGGGGACCTTTTGGCGCGTTTCGATTGCGCGCTGCACGAGGCGGAACTGGCCGCGGCCAAGGCCGAGCGAAATTCGGCCTTAAAGACTCTGGAAAACAGCCGGCGGCTGGCCGCCCTCAATTCCATCGGCGAATTGGAGGTGCAGCTGGCGGAAGATGCGCTGGCCAAGGCGGTCGCCAAGCAACGGAGCGCCCGGATCATCGTGGACCGTTGCACGATCCGCGCCCCCTATGACGGCCGCGTCGTCGAAACCCTGGTACATCAGCACGAAAGCGTGAAACGCGGTCAGGAACTGCTGTCCATTCTCGACGACAGCGCGCTGGAAGTGCGGATCGTGGTGCCGTCGACGTGGTTGCTGTGGCTGAAGCCGGGAACACACTTCGCGCTTGCGGTCGACGAGACCGGGTTGGTCCGCACCGGCTCGGTCAACGTGATCGGGGCCAGGATCGATCCAGTGAGCCAGACGATCAAGCTGCGGGGTCTGCTGGACGGACCGCCCGCTGGGTTGTTGGCCGGCATGAGCGGGACGGCGACCTTCAAGGCTCCCGTGCCGACGGAGTGAGGACGGCTCGTATGGCGGTCACACCCACACAGCCGCAGGACACGCCGGAGGTCAGGGACGAGGCGCAAGCGGGCGACCTCAGCGCCTTCACGACCTTCATGCAGCTTGAACGGCGGGCACGCCAGGCGGAAACCCCGGACGCCCTTCGTTTCGTGATCGTCGACGAGACCCGACGCCTGGTCGATTATCGCCAGGCGGTCCTGTTGCTTGGCGACGGCAGCAGCGCCAGGGTCGCGGCTGTCTCGAACGTGATCGAGGTCGATCCGAACGCGCCATTCATACGGTGGGTGCTTTCGCTTCACCGCGAAGCGGACCGGCGTGAAGGATCCGGCAAGACGCAACCTATTGGACCCGACGATATGACCGGCGCGGTCGGTTCGGAATGGCACGAATGGTCCCCGTCACACGGTCTGTGGACGCCGTTGACAGATTCGCGCGGCCGTCGGATCGGCGCCCTGATCCTGTTCCGCGAGGCGTCGTGGACCGAAGCGGAAACAGTCCTGGTCGACCGCATCGGCGAGTGTTTCTCACATGCCTGGCGGGCCCAGACGCGCGGCGGTTGGACGGGGCGGCGTGCGGGCCGGTTCGGCCGGGCGTTTCGTGTGTTCTTGCTGGCGATATTGGTCGCCGCGGCGGCGGCGATGTTCTTGCCGGTGCCGCAAACGGCACTGGCTCCGGCTGAGGTGGTCGCACGCCATCCTATCGTTATGGCGGCACCGATTGACGGCGTTGTCGCGGAGTTCTTTGTCGAGCCAAACGAAACCGTCTCGGCCGGCACCCCCCTCTTCCGTTTGGAAGATACGGAACTGCGCGCGCGAAGGGCCGTGGCGGCCCGGACACTGGACGTGGCCGAGGCCGAACTCAGGCGATCGACGCAACAGGCTTTCGGCGATCCGGAGAGTTCTGTCCAGATTGCGGTCCTGGAAGCCCGAGTCAGGGTGCGAGAAGCCGAGCTCGCCTATGCCGAAGAGCGCCTGGCGAAGGTTGTGGTCCAGGCCGACGCCTCCGGGCTTGCCGTTTTCACCGACCCCAACGACTGGATCGGGCGCCCGGTTGCGACAGGCGAACGGATCGTGCTGATTGCCGATCCGGCAAGCGCAGAACTGCGAATCGACCTGCCGGTGGCCGATGCCATCGCGCTGGACCAGGGCGCACGGGTTGAGCTTTTCCTGGACGTGGAACCGCGGCAGCAACCGTGGCGCACGCCGCCTACGAGGCGGAAGAGACGCCGGCGGGTGTGCTGGTCTATCGCGTGGCCGCCGCCTTTGCGGACGACGCACCGCCGCCCCGGATCGGATTGCACGGCACTGCGAAGATCTACGGCCGGACCGCACCTCTGGCATTGTATCTCTTCCGCCGGCCGATCTCCGCGGCGCGCCAGGCGCTTGGGTTCTGAGGTATGGCCGCTGCCGGAACAATAGGTGCCGAAGACGGCCGCATTGGAGACCCGACGCCCCTGCCGCGATTGCGCGATGACCTGAAACTGTTCGACGGGCCCGCCGACCGGGATGGCGCCCCCACGTGGACCGTCTATGACCCGGTCCGAAACCGGTATTTCAGGATCGGACGCCGCGCCTTCGAATGCCTCAGCCGCTGGAGCGCGGGGACAGCGGAGGCCCTCGTGGGGGCGGTCAACGGGACAACGACGCTGTCGATCGCCAAGGCGGACGTCGCCGATCTCACGCGGTTTCTGGCGAACAACTATCTCGTCGTGGTCGACAAGCCGTCCGGGACCACGCGATTGGAAGGCGCCTGGGCGGCCAGCCGCCAGCACCCACTGCTGTGGCTACTTCACCACTATCTGTTCTTCCGGATCCCCCTGGTCCGGCCAGACCGATTTCTGACGATCACGCTTCCGCTTGTGCGGCCCCTGTTCAGTAGCAGCTTCGCCGTTCTCACCACATTGGTCGGGGCGGTCGGCATCCTGCTGGCGATCAGGCAGTGGGACGTCTTCGCGACCACCTTCGTGTCGTTTCTCAATCTGGAAGGAGCTGTCTATTTCGGCGTGACGTTGGTGGTGACCAAGATCTGCCCCGAATTGGGGCACGGATATGCCGCAAAGAAGGCGGGGTGCCGGGTTCACACGATGGGCATAGCCTTCATGGTGCTTTACCCCCTGGCCTACACCGATGTCAGCGATGCATGGCGGCTGACCGCGGCTGGTGATCGGGGCGGCCGGCGTCGGCGCAGAGCTGATGCTGGCTTGCTTTGCGACCTTGTTATGGAGCTTTCTGCCCGACGGTGCACTCAAAAGCGCGGTGTTCCTGATCGCGACCGCCACCTGGGTGGTCTCGCTCCTGGTCAACCTGAATCCCTGCATGCGGTTCGACGGCTACTACCTGCTGGCGGACTGGCTGGGCGTGGAAAACCTGCAGGCGCGCGGCTTCGCGATGGGCCGTTGGTGGCTGAGAGAGCTGTTGTTCGGCCTTGGTCGGCGGGCGCCGGAGATCATGTCGGCCCGGCTCCGCGCCAGCCTGGTTCTGTGGGCGCTGGCCACCTGGCTCTATCGCTTCTTTCTGTTCGTCGGGATTGCGGTCCTGATCTATTTCCTGTTCCCCAAGGTCCTGGGCATCTTCCTGATGGGCGCGGAACTGGGCCTGTTGGTCGCAAGGCCGATCTTCGGCGAACTGCGCGCTTGGTGGCGCCTGCGCCGCGCGATCCGCCTCAACCTGCACTCGGCGGCGACGGGACTGATCGTCGCGGGACTGATCGGGCTGATCGTCGTGCCATGGCAGACCACGGTCGCGGTTCCCTCCACCCTGAGAGCGCCGGACCATGCGCTGTTGTTCCCGCCCGCACCGACCCGCGTCGCGGAACTGCCCGTGACGCGGGGAACCCGCGTCGAGGCGGGCCAGATCGTCGCCCGGCTGGAAGCACCCGACCTCGACCACAAGATCGAGACCGAACTGCGCCAGGCGGAACTGTTGCAGCGCATGATCCTGCGGCAGGCCGCCAGTCCCGAAGCGCTTCGGAACATCGCTGTCCTGGAACAGGAACTGGCCGCGACGCTCACCGCCCTGGAAGGGTTGTTTGCCGAGCGCGATGCCCTGACCGTGCGGGCGCCGATCGACGGCGTCCTTACCGAGAGGCCCGAGAACCTGCGGGTTGGCCTCTGGATCGGCGAACGCACCACGCTTGGCCTGATCGTGGCCGGCGGCGAACCGGTTCTGGAGGGATATGTGCGCGAGGACGACCTTCCTTCGGTCCAGCCCGGGGCCGCAGCCCGGTTCTATCCCGACGATCCGGCGCGTCCGCCGCTTGATGCAACGGTGGTGGCGCTGGAGACGGTCAACACCGGTTGGCTGCCCGACGGCTATCTGGCGTCGACGTTCGGGGGGCCGATCGCCGTCCGCACCAACGACATGGGCCGGCTGATTCCCGAGCAGGGGCACTATCGTGTCCGTTTGTTGCCCCACGATCCGGATCTGCAGCACCCGGACCAGATCGTGCCCGGCATCGTGCGAATCCAGGGACCGTCACGCAGTCTGGCCGACCGGATCTGGCGGCGCGTCGCCGCGGTGCTGATCCGCGAAAGCGGGTTCTAGAAGTTCAGTCGGCGGCCGCGTTGGCCTCGTCGGCATGCCTGACGATCTTTCCGGTCGCATCGAACAGGTGGATCGAATCCCGGCGCAACTTCAGTGACAGGAACTGGCCCCGGTCCAGCGGGCGCTGTCCCAGCTGGTGAACCGTCAGCTGGGGCAGGCCCTCAGGCGTGCAATAGAAGTAGGTCTCTCCGCCCAACTGCTCGCTGAGGTCGACCTTGACGTCCAGATCGCCCGAGCCATCGTCGGCGACGTCCATATGCTCCGGCCGCACGCCGATCGTGAGCCGGTCTCCCTCCCGGCAGTCGGCGGAAAAGCCGAATTTCAGATCGTAGGCACCCGCCTTGACGGTCAAACGGTCGGCCGCCGTCTTTTGCACCGTGCCTTCCAGGAAGTTCATCTTGGGCGAACCGATAAAGCCGGCCACGAACAGGTTCTCCGGCCGGTTGTACAGTTCAAGGGGTGATCCGATCTGTTCCACATTGCCGTTGTTCAGAACCACGATCCGATTGGCCAGAGTCATCGCCTCGGTCAGGTCGTGCGTGACGTAGATCGCCGTCCCGCCGATCTCTGCATGCAGCGACGCCAGCTCCTTGCGCACCGCGACCCTGAGTTCGGCGTCCAAATTTGAAAGCGGCTCATCGAACAGGAAGATCTTCGGATCGCGGACGATGGCCCGGCCGATTGCGACCCGCTGGCGCTGCCCGCCGGAAAGGGCCTTGGGCCTGCGTTGCAGGTATTCGGTGATGCGCAGCATCTCAGCGGCACGATGCACCCGCGCTTCGATCTCGGCCCGCGGCATCCGCGTGTTCTCCAGACCGAAGGCCATGTTCTTGTAAACGGTCATATGCGGGTAGAGGGCGTATGACTGAAACGCCATGGCAAGGCCCAGGTCCGAAGCCGGGACGTGGTTGACCCGCTCGCCGTCCAGAAATACGTCGCCGGACGTCACGTCCTCGAGGCCTGCAATCATCCGCAACAGTGTTGACTTACCGCATCCAGACGGCCCCACCAGCACCACGAACTCACCGTCGCGAACCTCCAGATCGATTCCGTGGATCACAGCGATGGCGTCGTACCACTTCGTGACATTCTTCAAGGATAGGTGCGTCATAGGCTTTTACCGGAGGTTCATCGGCTGCGCATCATGGCCGCCTGGCGGGGTTCGGCGCGCTGCAGGCGCAAAGGCGGGTGTCCCTTCAGGATCTGTTCAATATCGTCCAGCATCATGTCGCGGATCCCAGCATAGGACGACCACAACCCACCGGCGCGGTGGGCAGTGAACAGGATTCGGTCGTAGGCACGGAACGGCGCGGCCTGGGGCACGGGCTCTTCCGGGAACACATCAACAGCGGCACGAAACCGGCCCGCCTGGGCAAGCGCTAGGAAAGCATCGAACTCGACCACTTCGGCCCGGCTGACCAGAACAACCGCCGCGTCCCCCTGGATGGTCTCCAGCTTTGCCCGATCGAGGAATCCCTGGTTCTCGGTGCTGACGCCGGCCAGGATGAACAGGAACCGGCTGCCCGCCAGGACCGCGTCAAGGCCGGCAGGACTGACCCCGTGCGTTTGCAGAAAGCGGTCCGACAGCCAGGGGTCGTAGACCGAGATCCTTGCCCGGAACGGTTTGAGCAGCGGCACCAGCTCGCGCCCCAGATTGCCGAGCCCGATCAAGCCCACCGGTGCATCGTAAAGCGAATAGGAATCGCCGCCGCCCTTGATGCCGTATGCCTCGGTCCCGGCGCGAAAATCCCGCACGGCGTCGATGGTGCGTCGGCCCAAGGCAATCGCATAACCGATCGACGCTTCCGCCACCGCAGGTGCCATGGCCGGCGCGGCCGACAGGACGTAGATCCCCCGCGCCTGCGCTTCGGCATAATCGATGTTGGGTTCCCAGTTGGCCTTGACGTTGACGATCGCCTTCAGGTTCGGCGCCCGGTCCAGCCGCTCCCGGGGCATCGCCGTCTGGCCGACGATCACCTCCACCTCGGCCAGCACGCTCTCGACCAGGTCGTCCGGGGCGCGGGAGCCGAAGTGGGAAACCACCCGGCCCATCGCAGCCAGCGCTGCCTGGGTCTCGGGCGTGTAGACCATGGCTTCGGTCCGCGGGAACGGATCGAGGAAGATCAGGGGCTGCATCTCCGTCACCGGCGCGGCCCTCACTTCGTTCCGCTGCTGGCGATGCCGGTCGTGATGAACCGCTGCAGGAAGGCAAAGACGACGATCACCGGCAGCAGCGTCACCACGGTCATGGCCAGCACGTAGTGCCACTGGACCTGGAGCTCACCCTGGAAGGCGTTCAGGCCGACCTGCAGGGTATAGACCTCGCTCTGGGTCAGCACCACCAGCGGCCAGAGGAACTCGTTCCACCGCCACATGATCGAAAAGATCGCCAGAACCGCCAGCGCCGGCAGCGACAGCGGCATGACGATGCGCCAGTAGATGGCCCATTCGCTGGCCTTGTCCATCCTGGCCGCCTCGATCAGGTCTCGCGGAATCGTCAGCATGTACTGGCGCAGCAGGAAAACGCCGGTCGGCGTCGCCGCACCGGGCAGGATGACACCCCACAGACTGTTCACCATGCCCAGTTCGGTGACGACCAGGTAGACCGGCACCAGGACGATGGTGATCGGAATCATCAGGGTTCCGATCACGAATCCCAGGGCAAAGGCGCGCCCCTTGAACTCGTAAATCGACAACCCGTACGCCGCCATGGAATTGATCAGCAGTGTGACCAGCGTGGCTGCCGCGGTCACCACGACCGAATTGAAGAGGTATCGCAGGAAATTGAACTGGTCCAGCGACTTGACGTAATTCTCCCAGGCCAGCCTGAACTCGCGGATTGGCGTGCGGCTGGCTATGGGGATCTTGTATTGGACGTCAGGCTCGGCAGGATCAATCATCTGCGCGATGATGCCGATCCGCCTGATCTGCGCCATCTCGCGCACCGAGCCGTCGTCCATGGTAACGCTGAACATCGGCAGCGGTTTCTTGTGCCCCTCCACCTGGACTTCGATCTGGCCGAGCGGCAGGAAGGTCGGCGGAAACTCCACGAGCGCTGCCTGGGTCTTGAACGAGGAAAGCACCAGCCAGACGACGGACCCGAACATCAGGAAGATCCCCAGCGCCAGGTAGAAATAGGTGAACACGTCGGTCCAGTGCAGCTTGCGGCGATCACGCGTGCGGGTGACGAAACGGACGACGGGGGAGGTCATCACCGACATCGCCTATTTCCCCTCCCTTCGCTGGCCGAGATAGAGCTGCAACAGCGTCAGCACCAAAAGAACCGTGCCCAACAGCACCGATGCCGCGGCCGCCAGGCCGAAGTTCTGTATCTGATTGGCGAAACCCGTATCGTAGATGTATTGCACGATGAACATGGTTGCCGTCCCCGGACCGCCGCCGGTCAGGACGAAAACCTCGTCAAAGGTCTGCACCCCCTTGATCAGGGCCAGCACAATGACCACCAACATGTTGGGCCACAACAGCGGCAGGGTAATGCGCCAGAACACACGGCCCCGCTTGGTCCCGTCCATCTCAGCCGCCTCGTAGAGGTCGGGCGGGATCGCCTGCAGTCCGGCCAGAAGGATCAGCGTATAGAAACCCATATGGGCCCAGATCGACACGAAGATCGCCCAGAACATGGCCCAGGCCGGATCCACGAAGAACAGGATCTTGTCCAGGCCGATACTGACGAGAAAGGCATTCAAGATGCCATCGCGCAGAAGGATCCATTTCCAGATCAGCGCCACGACCACCGGCGACAACAGGACGGGAAAGAAGAACACCTACCGAAAGAACCCGCGCCCGCGGATCTTCCGGTTCAGAATCAACGCCGTGATCAGCGAAAAGAACACCATGAACCCGACCTGGAAGGTCACGAACACGATGATGTTGTAGATGCTGCGCCAGAAGCGGTCTTCACGGCAGGTGGACACATCCAGCACGTTGCCGCAATCGAACAGATAGCCGTACTGCTCAAGACCCACGAAGGGCCGTTGATCGAGATAAAGCTGGGTCCCCCCGTGACCGAATACGCGAAGTTAATGAACAGCGGGATAATCACGAGGTCCCGAAAAACAGCAGGTTCGGAATAAGAAAGGCATAGGGCATGCCACCGATGCCGATGACCCGCTGAAGGAACCGCAAGGGCACATCGAGGGCATGCATTACCAGCCGCACCGGCCAGGCGACCAGATCCCAGAGCAACTCCTTGTCGAGGCGTCGTCGTGCCCGCTCCATCACGCCCGATCGTTCCAAGGCACCGGCACGCGGCCAGACGGATCACGCCGCCTGGCCGCGCCGGTGACTACTGACTGCGTTTCTTTTCCGCGATCTGCTGGGCGATATCCTGCTCCATACGCTTGTAGGCTTCGTCCAGCGTCATTTCGCCGACAATGGACTGGCCAAGCCGGCTGATGATCGCGTTGAACATGACCCGGTTATAGACGTAGCCTTGCAGTTCGTACGCCGTCGGATCGATCGTCGGCACGGCGCCGGCAAACGTCTCCAGCGCATGTTTGGCAAGCGGGTTTACGGTGTCAAAGTCGACGCCGCCTTTCGACAGGCCGATATGGCCGGGCACGAACAGCGTGCGGCCGTAGAACTCACTCAGCACTTCCGCACTGGACAGATAGTCCATCAGTTTGCCAACCGCTTCCGGGTTTTTGGTGGTCTTCAGCGCCACCAGCGCCGCGCCTCCCGGCATACCCGTGCAGGCCGTGGGACCACACGGAGCAGGGACCGCCCACCAATCGAAGGCATCACCGATTTGTTCGGAGAACTGGGAAATCTGCCAGGATCCGCTCATGTACATGACGACCTGGGCGTTGGCGAAATCCTCGTTCGCGCCCAGATAGGTCGTACCGGAGACCGACCCCCACAACTCCTTGGCCATGGTTCCGTCCTGGTGCCAGTCGTACAGCCGCTGGGCCATGGCCTTGAAGCCGTCGTCGATCAAGGCCGGCTCGCCCGCGGCGTCAAAGTACTTTGCGCCCATGGAGATGGCCGGACCCGAGACGCGGTGTCCGGACAGGTCGAAGGCCAGTGGAATAGGGATATCCAGTTTCTTGGCGACATCGACCGAGGCCGCGGCCCAGTCATCCCAGGTCGCCCCCTGGCCCGGCAGCGCAACCCCCGCCTGTTCAAACAGGGTCTTGTTCACATAAGGACCGGTGATCGTCAGCTGGGTCATAAAGCCGGGGATCGACTTGGTGTCCCCGGGCTGGCGGAGCCATTTCAGGAACGGGCCGAAGTTGGCCTCCCAGTAGGCCGGATCGCTGATATAGGGCGCGAGATCCAGGTAGTGGGTCGAAAGCCCGCCAAGATCGGTCACGCGGGCCAGGTCCGGCCCCTGGCCAGCGGCCAGCTGCACCGGCAGGCCTTCCAGGATCGCCTTGTAGGCGACGGTATCCAAGATGACCTTGATATCCGGGTTCTGCTGTTCGAACCGGTTCAAGACGTCCTGAAGAACCTCGCCTTCGTTTCCGTCATTGTACCAGGTAATCCGCAGCGTTGTTTGCGCCGTCGCAGTCCCGATCAATACGCCGACAGCCACCGCGCCGGCAGTGGCCAGTTTCAGGAACGAACGAACCACCGTCATATCACCCTCCCTGTGGATTTCTCTTTGTCGATGAAACTATTTCATCTTTTGACCTTGGAGTGAATTGTCTTTCCGGTCCCATGCCCGGCCTGTCGCCGTTTTGACACTGCGCCGGCACGGAACTTTCGTAGAGGCTGCCTATGAAGGCGGCATGGTATCGCATCCAACTCAAGGGGCGGCAGGTCCATCGGATGGGCTTTCCCCTCCCACCGTTTCCTATGCCAATCCAACCGATCCTCCGATCCGCCGCGCACTGATTGCAGCGATCGAGCGGGTTTCGGGACAGCCTCGTGTCAGCCGGCTCTATCACGACTATCACCTGTACGGGGACAAGAACCGGCCGTTCTGGGGCGAGGCGCTGCGGCGCCTTGAGGTGACGGTCACCTATGACGATGACCGCCTGTCCGAGATACCCCCGACGGGGCCGCTGGTCGTGGTCGCCAACCACCCGTTCGGCGTCGTCGACGGCCTGATCCTCTGTCACCTCGTCTCACAGGTGCGCAGCGATTTCAGGATCATGGCCCACGAAGCGCTGTACCGGGCCCCGGAGATGCGCTCGGCCCTGTTGCCGGTCTCCTTCCTCGGGCCGGCGTCCCGGCGCACCAACATCGACAGCTGCCGCCGCGCGATCAACCATGTGCGCGACGGCGGCGCCATTGTCATCTTTCCAGCCGGTCGGGTTTCCACGGCCTTGAGCGTGTTTGGCAAGGCGATCGATTCGCCATGGCAGCCTTTCGCCGCCAAGCTGATCGCGACGTCGAAAGCCACCGTTCTGCCGGTCTTCTTCGAGGGGCAGAACTCCGGGCTTTTTCACGCGGCGAGCCGGATCAGTGAATTGTGCCGCGAAGCCCTCCTGATCAGCGAGACCCTGCGACGGATGGGAACAACGGTACGTCTGCACATCGGCGCCCCGATGCCCTTCCGCACGCTGCCCGCGCGCGAGGACCCCCAGGCCATGCTCGCAGCTCTCATGGCGCTGACTTACTGCCTGCCCGACAGTTCCGGGAACGACAGCATGGAACCGGAAATGGAACTGGACGCGGGTTTCGCCGGCGAGGCGTTTCAACGGGGCTAGACACCCGTCGCGCGCGTCACACGGCTGCGGCCGCTTCGCACATCACCGCCAGCTTGCGGCGCGCAAGATTGCGCCCCAACAGGCCCAGGCCGCAGTCGGGCGCGGCAATCAGGCGCTCGCGATCGATGTGGGTCAGTGCAGCTTCCAGGCGGCCGCGCACCTCCTCGACGGTTTCGACCTGGCTTTTCGCCACCGCGACGCATCCGAAGATGACGGTCTTTCGGGCGAAGCGATCCAGCAATGCAAGGTCGTTGTGCCGGTGCGCATCCTCCAGTGACACCTGGTCCAGCAAAGCCCCGTCCAGCGCGCCGGCAAGGCGAAAATAGCTGCTCGGATCGGCCTTGTGGTAGTCGGTCTGGTCCAGATAGTTGGGATAGCCGCAGCAGATGTGAACCACGCGGGTCACCGCCGGCCCACAACCGGCGAAACAGCGTTCCAGCGTCTCGATCCCGTAGGCCAGCGCGTCGTCGACCTTGCGGGCGAACAAGGGCTCGTCCACCTGGATCACAGGGCAGCCGGCCGCGGCGAGCGCCGACACCTCGGCGTTCAATGCGTCCGCCAGAGCACGCGCCAGCGCCGCCGGGTCGCCGTAATGGGCATCCGCCGTCGTGTCCGCGATGGTGATCGGTCCGGGCAAGGTGACCTTGACAGGACGGTCCGTGAACCGCTGGGCCACCTTCCAGTCATGCACCAGGAATCCGGTCTGCCGGGCGGAGACGGGCCCGCGGATGGTCGGCAGTTCGGTCTCGTACGCGCCGTCGCGCACGACCCTGCTGGTCAGGTTCTGGAAGTCGAACCCGTCCAGGTGCCGGCAGTGATAGTGGATGTAGTTTTCGCGCCGGACTTCGCCGTCGGTCGGAATATCGATCCCGGCGTCGATCTGGTCTGTGATCACGTCGCCCGCCGCGCGCACGAAAAGCCGCTCTGCCTCCTCGCCCGCCTCGGCCAGCGCTTCGCCATATTGGCGTGTGGCGTTGGCGGTGCTCATGCCGTCCTCGACGGTGAACCAGTCCTGGACCGGGACGTAGCCGGGCTTGGGAAAGGCACCGATCGTCGTGGTCTGAATGGGTATGCCGGCCTCCGTCACGCCACGGCACAGCCGTCGCAGAGACCACGGACCTCGATCGTGCTTTTCTTGATCCGGAAGCCCGTTTCGTCCGCCCATCTCCTTAGGTGTTCGGCCAGCGCAGCTTCAGAGAACTCGCTCACATTGCCGCAGGCCTCGCAAATGGCGAAGGCGACCACGCTGTGGCCCTCGTGGGCCGGATGGCTGCAGGCCACGAAGGCATTGAGGCTCTCCAGCCGGTGGATGAGGCCGAACTCCATCAGCTTGTCCAGGGCGCGGTAGATCTGTTGGGGCGCCCTCAATCCGTCGGGCCGGAGGCGGTCGAGGATCGCATAGGCGCTGAGCGGTCCGTGGGCGTCGTGGAGCGTCCCGTAGACCAGCGCCTGGTTCCGGGTCAGGTCCTGGCCCGCCGCGGTTTCGTTCGTCATCGTTCCGCCCTCTGCCCGGCACCACGCGCTGATAGTGAAAGCTTCGCCCGAGGGACCAGGCTGACGAGAAACAGGACGAAGGCCGCGACCACGATCGACGGTCCGGACGGCGTGTCCCATTCGAGCGAGCCGAACAGTCCCAGGATCACTGCCGCAACGCCGGCAAGGGCGGACAGCACCGCCATCTGTTCGGGCCCGCGGGCAAACCCGCGCGCCGTCGCAGCGGGAATGATCAACAGCGCCGTGATCAACAGCGCGCCGACCAGCTTCAGGGCGATGGCGATCACGACGGCCATCATGACCATCAGCACCACTTCGGACCGGTCGGGGTCCAGACCTTCCGCCTGGGCAAGCTCGCGGTTCACCGTCGCGGCAAACAACGGCCGCCAAAGCCGGGCCAGCACGGCCAGCACCAATGCACCGCCGCCATAGATGACCGTGATGTCGATGATCGACACGGCCAGAATATCACCGAACAGGAAGCCCATGAGGTCCACCCGCACCCAGGTCATGAAAGCAAGACAGACCAGTCCCGTGGCCAGGGCCGCATGGGCCAGGAGCCCCAGGATGGCATCGGAAGACAGCCCGCCGCGGCGCCTGAGCGCCAGCAGCGCCACGGCCACAATGCCCGAGACCGCAAAGACACCCAGCATCGTGTTGACGTCTGCGAGCAACGCGAGCGCAATGCCAAGCAGTGCGGAATGGGAGAGCGTGTCGCCGAAGTAAGCAAGCCGGCGCCAGACAATAAAACACCCAAGCGGGCCCGCCACCAGCGCGACCCCCACCCCGGCGACCAGCGCGCGAACGAAGAAGTCGTCAAGCATCGCGGCCCTTGGAAATCGGAACGACCACGGAGTCGCCGTCCGGATCGTGAGGAGGCCGGTCTTCGGGCAATCCGTGGTGATGGCAGTCGCCGGGATGGCAGTGGTCGGTCACTGTGCCGTCGGTATGCCGGACCCGGCCGTCGGGCAGGTGGGTGTGGTCGTGGTCGTGGGTGTAGACCGCCAGCGCCGCCGCCCGGTCGCCGAACAGCGCGCGGTATTCCGGGCTTTCCGCGACCGCGTGGGGCGTCCCCTGGCCGCAGATATGGCCATTCAGGCAGATCACCTTGTCGGTTGCCGCCATGACCACATGCAGATCGTGAGAAATCAACAGGATGCCGCAATTCAGGCGGTCCCGGATCTTCCCGATCAGGTCGTAGAGGCCAAGCTCGCCGGAGAAATCCACACCCTGGACCGGCTCGTCCAGAACCAGAAGGTCGGGGTCCCGGGCGATGGCCCGGGCCAGAAGCGCGCGCTGGAACTCGCCCCCCGACAGCGACTGGACGTGGACATCAGCCAGCGCGGCAATACCGACGCTTTCAAGCGCATGGTCGATCTCGCGCCGGGTGAGTCTCGCGGTCAGGCGCATCAGCCGGCGCACGGTCAGCGGCACAGTCCAGTCGATCTGCAGCCGCTGCGGCACATAGCCGATCCGCACCCCCGGAGACAGAGCGACCCTGCCCTCGTCCGGCGACAGGATGCCCAGGACCATCTTCGCCGTCGTTGTCTTGCCCGAACCGTTCGGGCCGATCAGCGTGACGATCTCGCCGCAATGGACGTCCAGGTCGATGTTTCGCACCAACCAGCGCCCGGAACGGTGGACTCCCGTGTTCCGCAGGTTCACCAAGGGGCTGGAGGTGGATTCCATGGGCTTGCCGGTCACTCCCGGTCATTCCTGTTGAAGTCGCCAAGCGACCACGGTATAAGCAGCTACGCCTGTTGTTATGTCATAACATGACGGATTCGACAAAGTGAAGCTCTCGACCCGATCAGTCCTTCCCGTCATGCTCGGCTGTTCAGCCCTGGCCCTGACCGGCGTGGGTGCCTCCGCCGACGACAAGGTAATTGCTTCGATCAAGCCGGTCCATTCCCTGGTTGCCGGCGTCATGCAAGGTGTCGGCGACCCCGGTTTGATCATCGCGGGCGCGGGCTCGCCGCACAACTTCAGCCTGAGACCGTCCCAGGCCCGTGCCCTGCAGCAGGCACAGCTGGTGTTCTGGGTCGGCGAAGATCTCGAGGCTTTTCTGGAGAAGCCGATCGGAACGCTGGCGGCCGGGGCAAGGAACGTTGCCCTGAAGGAAACACCTGGCCTGACCCTGCTTGCCCTGCGTGAAGGTGGTCCTTTCGAGGCGCACGCGCACGACGACGATCACGGCCACGACGACGACCACGGCCATGACGAGGATCACGCCGCCCACGACGATCACGACCATGACGACGATCACGCCGCCCATGACGACCACGACCATGACAAGGATCACGCCGCCCACGACGATCACGGCCATGACGACGATCACGCTGCCCACGACGATCACGGCCATGGTACGACCGACCCGCATATCTGGCTGAATCCCGAAAACGCCGTTGTGATGGTCCGTGCGATTGAAGCGGCCCTTGTCGCCTCCGACCCGAGCAACAGCGCGCAGTACCAGGCGAACGCAGCCGCCATGACACGCGACCTCGAGGCACTGACCACCGAGCTGCGGGCCACCCTGGAGCCGGTCAAGGACCGACCCTTCGTCGTCTTCCACGATGCCTATCAGAACTTGGAACACCGGTTCGGGCTGCGTGCGATCAGTTCGATCACCGTCAGCCCCGAAATCATCCCCGGCGCCGAACGGGTCGCCGAGATCAAGGCCAAGGTCCGCGATCTGGATGCGGTCTGCGTCTTCTCGGAACCGCAGTTCGAGCCGAAGCTGGTTTCGGTCGTCACCGAAGGCACGAATGCCAAGGCCGGCGTCCTCGACCCGCTGGGCGCGTCGATCGAGCACGGGCCCGAGCTGTACTTCCAGCTCATGCGGCAGATGGCGGCTTCGTTGCGGGACTGCCTGTCGCCCAGCAGCTGAGCACCGCGACGGCGACCCTCTTGACCGCCACCTTTACTTAACCAACCTGTTGAAGTATGGCCTTTCTCGCGCCGGCACGGTTGGTTGAGGAGACGCACCATTCCAGTTGTCCGATGGCCCGGGAACGGGGCCCGCATTCTCGTTATGGCGCTTGCGTTGGCTTGCGCCGCGACCCAAACGCGCGTGGCGGACGCGCATCCCCATGCCTGGATCGACGTGCGCGTGACGGTGCTGTTCGGCGGAGACGGCGCGATCACCGGTCTGCGCCAGAGCTGGCTGTTCGACGAGTTCTACACCGCCTTTGCCACCGTAGGACTGGACGGGGACGGGGACGGCATTCCCGACCCCGGCCTGATCGACGCGTTGAGTATCGAGAACATCACGAATCTGGCCGATTACAGCTACTTCACCAGCCTTTGGGTCGACGGCACCAAACAAACCTTCGGCACCGCCACGGAGGTTACCGGGCGGCTCGCCGGCGACCGCTACGAGATGTCCTTTACCGCCCCGCTGGCCGCACCGGTCGATCCGCGCGCAGGCAAGCTGACCTATGCGGTCTATGACCCGACCTATTATGTGGAGCTTCTGCATGCCGAGGTGGCGGATGCAATTGTCCTGGACGACGCGCCGATGGGCTGCTCCTTCAGCCTGCAACCGCCCAATCCGGACCCCGACATGGTCGCTTTTGCTGCCAGCTTCAGCCCGACCGAAAGCGGCGGCGACGGGCTCGGGATCTTGTTCGCCGAACGGGTAAGCCTGGAATGCACCACCGGATCCTGATCGCGGCACTTGCCTCGCTGATCGTTCTGGAGCCGGCCGCGGCCGAAGCGTCCCTCTGGGGTGAGACCCTCGCCTGGATCGCTGCTCAGCAGCGCGATCTTCACCTCGACCTCTCCGCCGCGCTGAAGTCGCTGCGGGCCGACGGGGGCACCGCGACGGCCTGGAGCCTTGTCCTGGCGAGTTTTCTCTACGGCGTCTTCCATGCCGCGGGGCCGGGACACGGCAAGATGGTGCTGACCACCTACCTCCTGACCCAAGGAACGCGCGTGCGCCGGGGCATCCTCATGGCGACGGCCGCGGCCTTCCTGCAGGGCGTCGTAGCGGTGGTCCTGGTCTATGGACTGATCTACCTGGCGGGGTGGCTGCCGCGCGATACCTCCGGGGCCGTCTCCTGGGCCGAGCGGCTGAGTTACGCCCTGGTTGCTGGAATCGGACTGGTCCTGGCCCTACGGGCACTGGGAGCGAGTTGGGGCCTGATCGCGCATCCGCGCCGCGCCGGTACCGGCTGCGCCCATGACCACGGGCCGACCGCGCAACAACTAAACAGGGCACGGGACCTGAAAACCGTCGCGGCGGTCGTCTTGTCGATCGGAATCAGACCCTGCAGCGGAGCCATCCTCGTGCTGGTGTTCGCCAAGGCCCTCGGCATGGCCTGGGCCGGCGTGGGCGCCGTCGCCGCGATTTCCGCCGGCACCGCCATCGCGGTGGCCTGTCTCGCCCTGCTCGCAACGAACGCCCGCAGTTGGGCGGCATCCGCCGTTTCTCATGCGGGCGCCGGCTGGCAGCTTGGCGCCCAAGGCGTCGCGCTGGTCGGCGGCGGCATCCTTGTCGCCGTCGGCGGCTCGCTGCTGGCCAACTCGTTTGCCGCGGTCCACCCGCTGGGCCTCTAGGGGGCCTTCCTCATCCTTCCATGATGCCGGCTACCGTGAAGCCGCCGTCCGCCGACAGCACGTGGCCGGTGGTGAAGCTGCATTCGTCGGACGCCAGGAAGACCGCAGCCGCGGCGATTTCCGACGGGTCGCCCCAGCGTTTGAGCGGCATGCGCATCATCACGCTGTCCCACGGCGCGTCGGGCTGATCGGCCCGCACCTTGGTCGGCCCTGGCGCCAGCGCGTTGACGACAATACCCGTCTCGGCCAGCTCGATCGCCATGGTCTGGGTCAGGTTGATGATGCCGGCCTTGCTGGCGCCGTAGGCCGCACGGCCCCGGCCACCGAAGATGCCCGAATTGGAGGCGATGTTGACGATCCGGCCGCCGGCACCCTGCGCGATCATCTGCCGCGCCGCCGCCTGGCCGCAGAGGAAACAACAGGTGAGGTTGGTGGCGAGGACGTTGTTCCAGAAATCCAGCTCCATATCGACGAAGGCGTCGCGGTCCGTGATTCCCGCATTGCTGACCTGAATGTCCAGGCGCCCCCAGCGATCCACCGCGTCCGCAACGGCGCGCGGGATGTCGTCGGCCTGCCGGACGTCCAGCTCCCGTGCGGCGGCCTCGCCGCCGGCTGTCTTGATCTCTTCGACCAGCCGCGCGGCGGCCTCGCCGTCGAGATCGGTCGCCAACACCCGCGCCCCTTCTCGGGCGAACCGCTCCGCAATCGCCCGGCCGATCCCGTGGCCGGCGCCGGTCACGTGGGCGACCTTCCCTTGCAATCGCATTGATGAGCACCTCCTGGGTCAAGCAGGTCTGGCGGGGCGCCAAACACGGTCACCGGCGAGCGCCGACGCCGCCTCAGTCCTGTTTCGCCCGGAACTTTCCGTGACAGGCACGGCAAACGCGGGCCGTCTGCATGAATGCAGCATCCGGCGGCATCGCTGCAAGCACCGCAGGATCCGTTTCGTCGGTCGCCGCCGGTCCGCGCGGATTGCCGGCCGCCTCGACGAGGGCATCGCTGTATGCGGCGAGCCGTTCGGCCAGCGCGCTGAGTTCGGCCCAGTCTTCCCAGACGGTCGGGAGCGCTTCCGTGGGGTGTTTGAGGCTGCCTTCGGGAAACAGATCGGTCATCCGCGCGCCGGCATGGTCGCGAATGCTGGCTGCTGCGGCCCTGACGGTCTCGGCATCATAGGCCCGCACGCCCTTGAACATATCCGCGAGCGTCTTCATGGACTCTCCGATGTTCTCCATCAGCTCCATGCGTTCCTTGACAACGCCTGTCGCTCCGCCGTGCGCCATCGCAAGGGAGACACCAATTGTCATGGCCGCGGCGAGACCGATCGCGCCGATGGTCGATTTCATGAAATCTGTTCCAGTTGCTGGTTTGCGTCTGACCTTTCTAACTTGCCAAATACAAGTGCAGCCTCCAGCGGCTGGAAGGTCAAGCCGTCAATTGTCTCTCGAAAGCGCGGCTGCACATCGCATTGCCGAACAAAGGGAAGGGAAGAAATGAATGAAATCCTGAACATCGTCGCCCGGATCAAAGCCAGCCCCGGGCGGGCGGGCGCGTTGGAAAGGGAAATGAAGACCCTGGTCGACGACACGCGCAAGGAAACCGGCTGTATCCGCTATGACCTGTTCCGCGATACCCAGGATCCGGACATCTTTGTCTTCGTCGAGGAGTGGGAGACGCGCGCCCGGTGGGAAGACCACATGGCCGGCGAAGCGATCCGGTCCTTCAATGAACGAATCCGCGACGGCATGATCGCGGAGGGTCAGGTGATGCAGTTGGGGCAGGTCGCATGATGGAACCGCCGGCTGGCGATCAGAAACTCCAGGGACCTTTGTGTTCGATCAGGTCGGAGACGTCGAACCGCACACCACGGTCATCGAGAAAAACATTGACCCAGTTCAAGAGGTCGTAGCGGCCGGGCTGCACGGCGATGGCAATCTGGTCCCTGGTCCGGCCGATACGGCAATACTGCAGCCTGATCCGGGCGCCCGGGTTCTCCGCCAGGAACCGCCTGGCCGACAATTCGCCCTGTAATGAGATGGCGATGTCGCCAGCGAGCACGGCGGCGAAAGCTTCATCGGCCGTGTCGAACTCCCTGAGTTTTGCATCGGGGTTGAGGCTTCGCAGACGCGCCTCGTAGGAGGAGTCGTCTTCCACACCCAAGAGGTCGGCATACTCCGTCTTCGAGCTGATTTCTTCCACCGACGGGCAGTCGTTCCGGAACCGCAGTCCCTTGACCCGGTTGATCAGCAGGGTCATGGACTGCTCGATATAAGGGCGGGAATAAAGCACGTGCCTGGCGCGCCGCGCGGTGCGGCTGAGGAACGAAATTCCTAGGTCCGCTTCGCCCGCAACCACCTGGCGGATCACGTCGTCGTAGCTGTCCGCGGTCCGCAACAGCCTGAGTTCGACGCGCAACGTCGCGGCCATCGCCCGTGCCAGGTCGATGTCAAACCCCGCGAGTTCGCCGTCGTCGCGTTTGACGAACATCAGGGGCACGTCTTCGTTGACCTGGGCAACGACCAGATAACCCCGCTCGACGATTGGCGCGATATCAGGCAGGTACGGCGGGACATCGTCGCCTTGCGCTCTGGTGGCCACGCTCGATATCGCCAGCAGGACGGCTGACGCCAGAATCGCGAACAGGGGACGGTTGTTCATCCGGTCACGCCTCAATAGGTGCTGCGATCCGCCCGGTAGATCAGGCTGTCCAGGTCGATGATGACGCCGCGCTGGGTGATGTAAAGGTACAGCCAGCGCAAGAGGTCCGGCGCGTCGGGGCGGACGGCCGCCGCCACCCGGTGCCGGCTGCCCGCGACTGTGCAGAACGCGAGGCGAATGGATGCCGCCGGGTTGCGCGACAGGAAGAATTTGGCCGCCAGTTCGCCCTGCAGGCTGACGGCAAGGTCTCCCGCCTCGACTGCGGCTGCCAATGCGTCCATGTCGTCGAACTCGTGCGCGGCAAATGTGCTCCCTGAACGTTGAAACAGCGCCCGATACGGTCCGTAGCTTGAGACGCCCAGCACACCTTCGGAGGCGGCAAGTTTCCGCAGGTCCGACATGCGCGGGCAGTCGTCGGCGAAGTCCGCTCCTTTCACCCGGTTGATGAAGACCGTGTGGGCTTCGATCATATAAGGCTGGGAGAAGTAAACGTGCTTCGCCGCCTCGATGCTTTCGCTGAGATAGGACAAGCCGATATCGGCACGGCCCTCCGCGACCATTTCGATGATGTCGCGGCCAAGCGGTCCGGCGGCAACGAACTTGGGCTCGACGCCCAGCGCCTGGGCAATGTCGCTGCCCAGGTCCACGTCGAAGCCGGAAAGCTTGCCGTCCTCGCCGTGCTTGATCATCGCCGGCCTTGAGCCCTCGACCACTGCGATCACCAGCGTCCCACTGTCGACGATTCGTTTGATCGAGGGCAACAGCGTGTCGGCGCCCTCTGACGGACGGAACGGCGCCAGGAGAAGAACCGCAAGAAGCAGAGAGACTGCACAACGCATGGGTACGCTCCCCGTTGTTGTTTCAGTCGGCCTCGGCAGCCGTTTGCAGCTGCCCCAGGCTGTCGGCGGGCTCACGCCCGCGGGCCGTCAACACCGCCAGGCTGCAGGTCGCCTGGACGGTGAGCGTCGACCCAAGGTTGGCGACCGCCGGCTGGGTCGTCGCGAAGATCACGATCGCCAGGGCATCGGGGATCCCCGCACCCAGAACAACCGGCGCAAGGATCGGCGCCAGCACCGCACCGCCGCCGACCGCCGCGGCGCCCGAGATCGTGACGCCCAGCGCCAGCGCGATCAGCATGGGAATGTTAAAATCCACGCCGTAAAGCTGGCCCAGGAACATGGCCGTAAAGGCAAACAACACGATCTGGCCGTGCTGGTTGGCAAGCACGCCGAACGGCACGATCGTGTCGGCCACCTCGCGTGGCACGCCAAAGCGTTCCTGAAGGGAATCGATTGCGGATTTCAAGGCAACGAAGGGATTATCGGTGGCGAAGGCCAGGATCAACGGCGTCCTCAGCGACACCAGCGGTTGCCAGGGCGCGATCCGGCAGACAACGGCCAGGACCCCCAGATGGACCAGAAGCACCGCAAGCCCTGCGATCCAGAAACCGCCTACAAAGGTGGCCAGCGCCAGCAGCAGTTCCGTATCGGCCTCCGACATGTGATAGGCGACGATGCAGAACAACCCCAAGGGCAACGGAATCAAGACCCAGTGAAACACCTTCGAGAAGCTCTCGTAGAAGACGTTCAGGATCCGAAGCGCCTCGTCGGCACCGGGCTACCGCACGACGCCCAGCGCCAGCCCGACCAGCGCGCAGAAGAAGACGATCGAGATGAACTGGCCGGTGCCCAGCGCCTCGAAAACGTTGTGCGGCACCAGCGATTCGACGAAACCCAACAGGCCCTTGTCTCCGCCGGATGCCTCGCTTTCGGCCATCTGGCCGCCCAGGGCCGCCGCCGCCTCTTCTCCCAGTGACGCCCCCGGCTGCAGAACCATTGCGACCGCGATCGTGACGACCATCGGGATCAACAGCCCCAGCACGTAGATCACACCCATGCGCCCGAACAGGACCCGGGTGCGCGGATCGCGCAGCATCTGGCCGATGCCCCAGATCAGCGCGCTGACCAGGATCGGCAGCAGGCACATGGACAACAGCGCCACGTAGATATCCGCAATCGGTTTCAGGCCGTGGGGAAAAGTCCTTCAGATAAAACCCGGCCACAAAACCCAGGACAACGCCCGCAATGATGGTCTTGGGATCCTGAAGGATCTTGAGGAGCACGCGCAGGAGGATCATACGGGTCCGCCGAAACTGGCCAGAGGCAAGATCTTCAGCCTACTGCATTCGACGACCGGCCGGCAATCGCACTCAAAGGCCCGCGGTCTCGGCCAGTTCTGTCTTGGCCCAGATCTCGTCAGCGCCCAGGACGGCGACGAGTCGATAGCCCGCCGGCTCCAGGATATCGCCGTAGGAACCCGCCGTGTCGTGGCTGTTGTTTTCGACGGACAGCACGGGGATTTCGAACGCGTCAAAATCGATCGCGGACAATACCGCGCGTTAGGCGCCCTCGACATCGATGGAGCAATAGTCGACCCGCTTGATGTTGCGCGCGTTCAACAGCGTGTCCAGGCGCCAGGCCGGGACACTCACGCGGCGTTCGGCGTGCCGCGCGTCCTGCCGGACGATTTCCGCGGCCCGGCGGTTGAAGTGGCTGGTTAATCCGCCCATCTGCGTCTTTCCCGCCGTGATCTCGAAGAACTCCGCCGTGCCGTCCTGGTCGGCAATCGCCGCCTGGACCACCTCCGCGGTGCGGACATCCGCAATCCGTTCCGCGAATTGCTGCGACGGCTCGACGATCACGCCCGACCAGCCCAGCACCTTCTCGAAGAAGTAGCAGCTGCTGCCCATCCAGCCGTCGTAGCCGCCGATCTCCACAAACGTGCCGTTCCGACGCCCTTCGAAGAAATGCCGGTGCACGAAATGGTCCTGACCGGCCTCGGACATGTACAGCACATGCTGTCCCAGCTTCTTTTCGGTTTCCCAAAGTCTCTGAACCAGCACGCCCTTGTGGTAGATCCCGATGTTCTGGTCCAGGCACAGCTTGTAGATCGCGCGCGCCTCCAACAGGGCTTCGTTCCCGCGCGCCACCGACCGGTCCGCGATCTGGAGGACGTCCTCCATGGACATCCCCTGGTGGCGTTTCGGATCGAAGGGCGGCATGGAACGTCTTTAACTCAGGACCTGGACAGCATCATCCGCGTCCCCATCATCCCAGCACCGAAAAGCTGCTGTCCGGGTTGACCGACCGCCGGCGGGAATAGAACCCCAGGCTGACGTCCCGGTCCACATAGCGCAGGTGAAATCCGACGGGGTCGGCGTCATGGTCATGGCCCGCCTCACAGGCCGTGATCAGTTCCGCCATCATCTCGCCGACGATCGGCGCGTTCTTGAATTGGTTGCCGCTGGTACCGACCGCCATATAGAAACCGGCCAAGTCCGACCTGTCATAGATCGGGATCCAGTCGTCGGAAACGTCGTACAGTTCCACCACGCCCTTGGTCTGGGAGGGGATGCCCAGATCCGGCATGCGCTGGGCAAAGCGCATCACCTGCACCTGCCACTGTTCGGTGAAGTTGTGGTCGAAATCGTCGGGGTCGACCCACTGCCGGTCGTCGCAGGACGGGTCCTCGTTGCCGATCAGGATGTGGTTGCCCAGCTCCGGCCGGACATAAACACCAGTCTCGCCGTCGGAGAACACGGTGCCGTCGGCCTCGAAGTCCACCCCAGCCGGGGCCGGGACGTGGCAGACCTCGTGGCGCAGGGCGTTGGTCTTGACGTTCATGCCCTCCTCGACACCGGCCATCCGGTTCAGCTTGAAGGAATGGGGCCCGGCCACATTCACCACCACGGGCGCATCGATGCGGGTCTCGCCGTCGAGCGTCACCCCCTGCACCAGCCCCGCCGACCGGCGGATCTCCGTCACCGCGCAGTTGAACCGGAATTGGGCGCCGGCCGCCTCGGCCGCACGCTGCAGATTGTGGGTGGCAAGCTGGGGGTCTGACACGTAGCCCGAATCGGGAAAATAGACGCCACCCGGCAAAGGCGGGCCCGCCGGCTCAGCGAAGGTCGGATCGTCTACCGGCTTGGTCTCGCCGAAACTGTCCAGCACCACGCCCGGCATCCTTTCCCGGACCTCGGCGGCGTCCCATTCCTCGTAGGGGCAGCCGATTTCGTCCATCAAACGGATGGTCGATTCCATGTACCCGTTGGCCGGGGACTTCAGGCGCAGGCTGCCGCAGTTGATGTATCTCGCCAGCCCGCGTTCGTCCTCAACGCCCAGGAATTCGGCCCAGTCGCGCCAGTAGAAATGGCTTTCCCAGCCCAGCGCCGAGCCGTCGACCGTCGAATAGTAGGGCCGAATGATCGCGCATGACCCCGAGGTCGACCCGTAACCGGCCGCCGGCAGCCGGTCCACGCACAGCACCGAAAGCCCCTTGCGCGCCAGCCCCAGCGCGATCGATGCGCCGATCACGCCGGCGCCGATGACAATGGTATCAGGGCGCTCAGCCATGCGGCTCCTCCCCTGCCGATCCTGTTTCCAGGTTTGGTATCACCCGCTAGGCTGGATTCCCATAGGCTTGTTGTGACGGCTGACTGGCCGTACCAGGGGACCCGATGCGTTATTCCGCTTTCTCGCTGTTGCTCAACGCATTCTCCGGAAACCGGCTGTGGAAACCGGCCTGGCGCGACCCCGCGCCGCAACCGGATTATGACGTGGTGGTCGGCGGCGGCGGCGGTCTGGCGACCGCCTATTACCTGGCAACCGTCTTCGGCATTCGTCGCGTCGCGGTGCTGGAGAAAGGACTGCTCGGGTCGGGCAATATCGGCCGCAACACCACCATCATCCGGTCCAACTATCTGTTGCCGGGTAACCAGCCGTTCTACGAGTTCTCGCTGAAGCTGTGGGAAGGGTTGGAGCAGGAGCTCAACTACAACGCCATGGTCTCCCAGCGCGGCGTCCTGAACCTGTTTCATTCCGACGCCCAGCGCGACGCCTTCGTGCGCCGCGGCAACGCCATGCGTCTGTCCGGCGCCGACGCAGAGCTGCTGGACGGGGACGCCGTACGGCGCCTCTATCCTTTCCTGGACTTCGACAATGCGCGGTTCCCGATCAAGGGCGGCCTCATGCAGCGCCGCGGCGGCACCGTGCGCCACGATGCCGTCGCCTGGGGTTATGCCCGCGGCGCCGACCGGGCCGGCGTCGACCTGATCCAGAACTGCGCCGTGACCGGCTTCCGGATGGAAAACGGGCGCGTCACCGGCGTGGAGACCAGCCGGGGGCCGATCGGCGCGGGCAAGGTGGCGGTCGCCGTGGCGGGGTCGTCATCCCAGGTTATGGCGATGGCGGGCCTGCGGCTGCCGATCGAAAGCCATGTCCTGCAGGCCTTCGCCAGCGAAGGGCTGAAACCGATGCTCGATGGCGTGATCACCTTCGGGGCCGGCCATTTCTACATTTCCCAGTCGGATAAGGGCGGCCTCGTCTTCGGCGGTGATATCGACGGCTACAACTCCTATGCGCAGCGCGGCAACCTGCCGACCGTGGAAGACGTCTGCGAGTCGGGCATGGCGTTGATGCCGTGCCTGGGGCGCGCACGCCTGCTGCGGCTGTGGGGCGGCGTCATGGACATGTCCATGGACGGCTCGCCGATCATTGACCGGACGCCGGTGGACGGTCTCTACCTCAACGGCGGCTGGTGTTACGGTGGTTTCAAGGCGACGCCGGCCTCGGGCTGGTGCTTCGCCCATCTCATCGCCCGCGACGAACCCCGCCCGGTCGCGGCCGCCTATCGCCTGGACCGGTTCGAGCGCGGCCTGATGATCGACGAGAAGGGCCGCGGTGCCCAGCCGAACCTTCACTAGCCGGGGGCGGCCCACATGATCATCAACCACCCCCTGCTGGGTCCGCGTGATGCGAGCGAGTTCGTCTATCTGGGCGACGCGTCCTCGATGTCGCGCCCCGGCCCCGACGCGCCCGACGCGGCGCAGCGGTTCTTCGAATACCTCTATCTCCGCGACAACCCGGCCGGCCGCCACCGCGAGCTGTGGTACCACGCCCACGGCGACCGCTCCTGGCTGATCGTGACCCGCGACACCCGGACCCACGAAATCCTGAAGGTGGACCTGGCCACCGAGGTGGTCCGGCGGGAAAGAAGCGGCGGGACGGGACCCGCATGACCGTGTCCCAGCCGAACCGCTTGCCCGCTGGCGGCCTCGTCGATCGTGACACGGTGCTGACCTTTTCTTTCGACGGACGGTCATACCAGGGCCATCCCGGCGACACGCTGGCCTCGGCCCTACTGGCAAACGGCGTCCAACTGATGGGCCGTTCCTTCAAGGTCCACCGACCGTGGGGGCCGCTGTCGGCAGGCAGCGAGGAGCCCAATGCGCTGGTCGAACTGCGCACCGGGGCCAGACGCGAACCAAACACCCGGGCGACGGTGGCGGAACTGTTCGACGGCCTGGTCGCTGAAAGCCAGAACCGGTTCCCCTCTCTGCGCTTCGATCTCAGGGCGCTCGCCGATCTGGCCGCACCCGTTCTGGGCGCGGGGTTTTACTACAAGACGTTCATGTGGCCGGCGTCCTTCTGGGAAAAGGTCTACGAACCCCTGAAGCGCTACACCACGCTGGGCATGGCCACCGACCAGGGCAAGACCGGCAACGTCACGGCGCTGGCGGTGCTGGGCGCGCTGACCGGCCGGACCGTCCCGGAACCCGGGACGACCACCTTTCGGCCCCCCTATACGCCTGTTGCCCTCGGCGCGTTGGCGGGCCGCAGCAGGGGCCGGGACTTCCGTCCCACGCGCCGGACCCCGGCGCACGACTGGGCCGCCGAACGAGGTGCGGTCTTCGTCGAAGCCGGTCTCTGGCTGCGCGCCCAGTGGTATCCCGTGGCCGGCGAGACCCAATGGCGCCAAAGCGTGGACCGCGAGGTCACGGCGGTGCGCAACGCGGCGGGCGTGTGCGACGTTTCCACGCTGGGCAAGATCGACATCCAGGGCACCGACGCGGCGAACTTTCTGGACCGGGTCTATGCCAACACGTTCGGCACGCTGGCGGTGGGCAAGTGCCGCTACGGCCTGATGCTGCGCGAAGACGGGATCGTGATGGACGACGGAACCGCAGCGCGGCTGGGCGACCAGCATTTCCTGATGACGACGACCACGGCCAATGCCGCCGCCGTGTTGCAGCACCTGGAATTCTGCCACCAGTGCCTGTGGGCCGAGATGGACGTTCAGCTCGTCCCGGTCACCGAGCAATGGGCGCAGTTCGCAATCGCCGGGCCGCACAGCCGGCGCCTGCTGGAGACCATCGTCGAGCCCGCATTCGACCTTTCCAACGAGTCGGTGCCGTTCATGGGTTGCTGTTCGGTGACGGTCTGCGGCGGCACGCCGGCGCGGCTGTTTCGGATCTCCTTCTCCGGCGAGCTTGCCTACGAGATCGCGGTGCCGGCGCGGTTCGGCGACGCCTTGATCCGCACCCTGATGGCCGCGGGTCCGGACCTGGGGGTCACGCCTTACGGCACCGAGGCCCTGGGCGTGTTGCGGATCGAAAAGGGGCATCCCGCGGGCAACGAGCTCAACGGCCAGACCACGGCCCGCGACCTTGGGCTGGGGCGGATGGTGTCGAAGAAGAAGGACTGCATCGGCCGGATCGCCTCCGAACGCCCGGGCCTCAATGACGAGAACGGCCTAGCCCTGGTCGGCTTCAAGCCGGTCGACCGCGGCCGTTCCCTGACCGCGGGCGCCCACTTCATCGGCCTCGGCCTGCCCGCGCGCACCGAGAACGATGAAGGCTACATGACGTCGGTCGCCCATTCCCCGACCCTGGGCCATTCCATCGGGCTCGGCTTTCTCCGCCGCGGCGCGGAACGGCTTGGCGAACGCGTGCGCGCGGTCGACCTGCTGCGGGAGGAAGACATCGAGGTGGAGATCTGTCCGCTGCCCTTCGTCGATCCAGAGGGAGACCGCGCCCGTGCCTGAGTTCCGCCTGCATGCATACGGCGCACTGGACGGGGACCAGCCGTTCAGCCGGCGCTGGCGCGGCTGTTCGGTCGACGAGGCACCCGACCGGGCGCGGGCCTTGATCGCGGCCCGGCTCGGTCAGTCGGAAACGGTGCGGACCGCCGCGGCCACGGCCTGGGGCCTCGCCCTTCCGGAACCCGGACGATGGACGCAGGCACGCGGCCTGTCGGTCTTTTGGACCGGGCCGGATCAGTGGCTGGCGGAGGCGGACGGCGACGGGACGGCATTGCTGTCCTTGCTCGGCGAAAAACTGGGTGGGACGGCCTCGCTCGTGGACCAGTCGGACGCGTGGACATGCCTTGCGGTCGCCGGGCCCGAGGCCCGCGCGGTGTTGGAAAAGCTCTGCCCGCTTGACCTGCATCCCGCCGCCTTTCCCGTCGGCGCAGCAGCACGGACATGCATGGATCACCTGGGAATCTTGATCGCACTCATGGACAATGCGCCGCGTTTCCAATTGTGGGTCGAACGGTCCGCGGCGCGGTCCTTCCTACACGCGGTGATCCAAGCTGCGGACAGCACCTGCGGCCCCGGCTAGACTGCCGCCCCACGTCGATCGCACGGAAAAGAGACCGAGACGGTGTCCGAAAGCGCAGCAATCCTGATCGCGGGAGGGGGGATCGGCGGCCTGTCAGCCGCCCTTGGCCTTGCGCGCAAGGGCCGGCAGACCATCGTCCTGGAAAAGGCGGCCCAGCTGGGCGAGATCGGAGCGGGCATCCAGCTCGGCCCCAATGCCTTCCACGCCTTCGACTATCTGGGCGTGGGCGATGCCGCGCGCGCGATGGCCGTCTATGTCGACCGTTTGCGCCTGATGGACGCCCTCACCGCCGAGGAGATTGCCAGCATCCCGCTGGATGAGACCTTCCGCCAACGCTTCGGCAATCCTTATGCGGTGGTGCATCGGGGCGACCTGCACGGCGTGTTGCTGCAAGCCTGCCGTGACAGCCCGCTGGTCGACCTGCGCACGCGCTCCGCCGTGACCGGCTACCGGCAGGACGCGGCGTCCGTGACGGCGCTCTTGCAGGGTGGAGAAACGGTATCGGGCAGCGCCCTGGTTGGCGCAGACGGCCTGTGGTCGAAGGTCCGGGCGCAGCTGGCGGACGACGGGCCGCCCCAGGTCTCGGGCCACACCACCTACCGCTCGGTGATCCCGACCGACCGCATGCCGGACGACCTGCGCTGGAACGCCGCGACCCTGTGGGCCGGACCCAAGTGCCACCTGGTGCATTATCCTCTCTCAGGCTGGAAGGTCTTCAACCTGGTGGTGACCTGCCACAACGACGCGCCGGAACCGGTCGCGGGAAGGCCCGTCACCGCACACGAGGTGCGCGCGGGCTTCGGCCATATCCACGAACGGGCGCTTCAGATCATCGACCACGGGTCCGACTGGAAGCTGTGGGTGCTGTGCGACCGTGAACCCATCCTCAACTGGGTCGACGGGCGGGTGGCGCTGTTGGGCGATGCGGCGCACCCGATGCTGCAATACATGGCGCAGGGGGCCTGCATGGCCATGGAGGATGCGGTTTGCCTCGCGCACGAGGTGGAGGCGGCGCCCGACGACCTGGAACGGGCCTTCCGGTCCTACAACGCCAAGCGGGTGGACCGCACGTCGCGGGTGCAGTTGCAGTCCCGCCTGATGGGCGAGCATGTCTACCACCCCGCCGGCGCCCACGCCCACCTGCGCAATGCGATCCTGGGCGGGGTGTCGGCGGGCGACTACTACGAACGCCTGCAGTGGCTCTATGGCGGAACGGGGCTGGAGGGAAACGCGTTTCGGTAGTTGAGACGTGTGAGCAAGCGGATATATCCCTAACACTATAGACCGGTTACATCCATGACAGTTTTGGTTGGTTGTGCCTTGGGCCGGGGCGGCCGCCCCGGCCCGAAGCGTTGGAACTTCTGTGTTCTCCGGTCGATGATCCCGAGGTTGATATCGGCGAAGCAGAGCAGCCAGTGTCCGTCTTCGATCTCTCGGATACCGATGGGCTCTCCTGGGAGAGCTTCTGAGACGAAGAT